>ENA-ORPK01001786-ORPK01001786.1-human-gut-metagenome-genome-assembly--contig:-NODE-1786-length-16141-cov-4.716462_pt1 | contig 16141 bp, 14 predicted proteins | sample MGYA00242139_ERZ509068 | MGnify/ENA primary metagenome ERZ509068 (study PRJEB26280, sample SAMEA2338687) | human gut metagenome | biome: human gut; feature: human-associated habitat; material: faeces... | reverse complement strand
GGCCGAACACAGTGGCGGCACGCGATGCCCAGCCGTTTGCGTTGCCGGAAAAGTCCCAATGTGTCGCCATGGTCTCCGGCAAACGCGGGTAGAGCGCCGCGCCCGCGAACAGCGGCAGCAGGCAGACCAGCGAAGTCAGCAGTATTTCCCTCTTGTTGTTCTTCATTTTTTTCCTTCCCCCTTCAAGTCCTGTAACCACAGCAGGACTTCCTCCAGCACAGAGGCATTGAGGCTGTAATAGATAAAATTCTTCTCCCGGCTCTCGAAAATCAAACCGGCTTTTTTCAGCTGGGATAAATGATAGGACACAGTGGCCGCCGTCATGTCAAACTGCCCGGCGATCTCGCCCGCCGTCAGACGCCCGCCCTTCAGCAGGTTCAGAATTTCTCGCCGCACCGGGTCCGACAGCGCCTTGAAGGTCTCTGCAAAGGCCATCCGCAGCCCTCCCTCGCATAGTATTTAGAAAATTTTCTAAATAGAAAATAGCACATGTCCCGCAGGCTGTCAACAGGTATTTAGAAATTTATCTAAATACTTTCCCCTTCGCGGACACTCCAAAGGCAGAAGGAGTGAAAAATATCAGCGCCGCCCTTTTGGGCGGCGCTGATAGTGGATCAAATCTGATTATCTGTGGGGAACGTCCCAGATGTTGTCGGCATACTCCGCCACGGCCCGGTCGGCGGCGAAGATGCCGCTGCGCGCGATGTTGAGAAGCGACTTGCGGTTCCAGTCCTCGCTCCTTGCATAGGTCTCCGCCATGCGCTGCTCGGCGGCGCAATAGGACGCGAAGTCCTGCAAGAGCATATACTCGTCGTTCAGCAGCAGGCGCGAGGCAAGATCCTCGTAGGTGTTGCCATCGGAAAAGCCCTGCTTGAGCTTGTCGATCACGCAGCGCAGGTTTTCGTCGCGTGCATAGAGCTTCTGCGGGGTGTAGCCCTCGCGCTTCAAGCGCACGACCTCGTCGGCGTGCAGGCCGAAGAGGAACATGTTCTCATCGCCGAGCACCTCGTGCATCTCGACATTTGCGCCGTCAAGCGTGCCGACGGTCAGCGCGCCGTTCATCATGAACTTCATGTTGCCTGTGCCGCTGGCTTCCTTGCCAGCGGTGGAGATCTGCTGGCTCACCTCGCTCGCGGGCATCAGATGCTCGGCGAGCGACACGCGGTAGTTTTCAAGGAATACCACTTGCAGCTTGTCGCGGCAGATGGGGTCCGCATTGATCTCGGCCGCCATGGAGTTGATGAGGCGAATGATGCGCTTGGCGACGGCGTAGCCGGGCGCGGCCTTCGCGCCGAAGAGGAACACGCGCGGCTGCATGGCGCGGCCGGGGTCGTTTTGCAGCTGCTGATAGAGGTAGAGAATATGCATCGCGTTCAAAAGCTGACGCTTATACTCGTGCAGGCGCTTGACCTGCACATCAAAGATCGCATCGGTATTGAGCACAACGCCCTGCGTCTTTTTGACGTAGGCGGCAAAGTCCAACTTGTTGGCACGCTTGATCTCGCCGAGACGCTCCAGCACCGTGGTATCATTCACGTGCGCCTCGAGCTTTTTGAGCGCCTCGGGGTGCAGCAGATACTCATCTCCGCCCGCAAGCGCGCGCACCAGCTCATCGAGCCGCGGATTGATCTGCGCGAGCCAGCGGCGGTGGTCGATGCCGTTTGTCACGTTCTTGAACTTTTCCGGCTCCATGGCGCACTGATATTTGAAAACATCGTTGCGCAGAATGTCGGAATGCAGGGCGCTCACACCGTTCACGGCCATGCCGCCGGCGATGCAGAGGTTCGCCATACGCACCTGACCGTCCCAGATGATGGCAAGCTCGCTCGTTTTGGCGGGGTCGTGGTAGTAGTTTTCGATCTTTTCCTGATAGCGGCGCGCGATCTCCGTGAGAATCAGCCAGATGCGCGGCAGCAGCGACTGCATCAGCTCCTGCGGCCAGCGCTCAAGCGCTTCGGCAAGCACCGTGTGGTTCGTATAGGCGACGGAATGGGTGGTGATGTGCCACGCCGTATCCCAGTCGAGGCCCGCATCGTCCATCAGAATGCGCATCAGCTCGGGAATCACAAGCGCAGGGTGCGTGTCGTTGATCTGGATCACATTCTTTTCGTGGAAGTTCTCCGCCGTACCGTAGACCTCGATGTGCTTGCGCACGATGGACTGCACCGTGGCCGAAACGAAGAAGTACTGCTGCTTTAAGCGCAGGCTCTTGCCCTCTGGGTGGTTATCCTCGGGGTAGAGCACCTTGGCGATGGTCTCCGCCATGGCGTGCTGCTCCTGCGCGCGCAGGTACTCGCCCCTGGAAAAGAGCGACATATCGAGCGGCACGGGAGACTTTGCGTCCCAGAGGCGCAGCGTATTCACGTGATTCGTTCCATAGCCCGCGATCTCCATGTCACAGGGAATGGCAAGCACCTCAGTCGCACCCTCTGGCACGACGTGCAGCCGCCCGCCGTCCCAGAACTGGCGGATCGTACCGCCAAAGCGCACGGTTTCGGTCTCCTGCGGCTTCGGCAGCAGCCACGCCCCGCCGAGATCCTTCCAGTTGTCCGGCAGCTCGACCTGCTGGCCGTCGACGATGCGCTGGCGGAAAATACCCAGCTCATAGCAGATGGAGTAGCCCGCGGCGGGGATGTCGAGCGTGGTCATGGAATCCAGATAGCAGGCGGCGAGGCGGCCGAGGCCGCCGTTGCCGAGGCCTGCGTCTGGCTCTTCATCGAACGTCTTGACGAGACTGAGGTCGAAGTCCTCCAGGACTTCCTTGACGGCCTCTTCGATGCCGAGATTGATGAGATTCGACTTGAGCAGGCGGCCGAGCAGGAATTCGATGGAGAAATAGTAGATCTGCTTCTCCTGGCGCTCTGCATACGTCTTATTTGTCTTGATCCAGTTGTCGGAGATGAACTGCTTTGCGGTAGCAGCCACCGTCTGGTAAACCTCATTCTCCGTGAGGTCCTTGATCTCACGGCCATACATCAGATGTGCCGTGCTGACAAAACGAAGTTTCAGATTCTCCTTGAGCTTGTCAAACTCGCGGCTCTTCTGTTTCTGTTCCTTTGTTTCTCGTGCCAAAAAAAACACTCCCCTTGGCTTTGACTTACTTGATTTATAAAAGAAAAGCCGTCGTAAATGAGGTGCCAGCCCATACCTGCCAGCGCATTTCTATTTACAACGGCTTGTCTCAATCTTAGATCACCACATTTTTCGCAACGATCAGCGGATAGTTCTGAGCTCCCTTGAGCCACTTCTCCTTCGTGATCACTACGTTCTTATCACAGATGACATTCTCGAGCAGGGAATTCTCCTGCACGTCGCACTTCTGCATGATAATAGAATTCTTGACCTTGACACCCTTCTCGATGGTGACGCCGCGGAACAGGATGCTGTTCTCGACTTCACCGCGGATGATGCAGCCATTGGCAATCAGCGAATTCTTGACGACGGCAGTGTCCTTGTACTGCACAGGGACTTCATCCTTGACCTTCGTGTAGATGGAATTCTCGCCCATGAAGAGCTCTTCCCATACAGAAGGATTGAGGATGTCCATGTTTGCCTTGTAGTACGAAGCCGTCGAATCAACATGTGCGACATAGCCATCATGCTCATAAGCATAGATGCTGTACTCTTCCGAACGGCGGATGATGCCGTCGAGCAGCAGGTCCTGGCCGCCATGCTCGTAGCTGTAGCGGATCATCTCGACGAAGATGCGCTTCTCCATGAGGAAGACATTCATCGAGACTTTCGAGCCATCGTAGATGGCCGGCTTCTCGGCGATGTCCTCGACGAGCCCGTTCTCAGCCGTCTCGATGACAGTGCTGCGGCCCGCAGCTTCGTGCGAGGCCGTGTAGTAGACCATCGTGATATCGGCATTCGTGTTCTGGTGGAAGCGCAGCAACTCGTTGAAGTTGATGTTGTAGACGAAGCTGCCGCCTGCCAGCAGGACGTATTTCTGCGAGCTGTGCTCGAAGAAGTCGAGATTGTAGTAGAAGTTGCGAAGGTCACCGCGGCGGCGCGATTCCTCGTCATGCAGAGCCGGCAGGTAGAAGAGGCCGTCATGGCGGCGGGCCAGATCCCAATCCTTACCGGAACGCAGGTGATCGAGGACGGAACGCGGTTTGTCCGGCAGCATGACACCGACATTCTGGACGCCCGAGTTCACCATGCTCGACAGTGCAAAATCGATGAGGCGATAGCGGCCGGCAAACGGCAGCGATTCGACGACACGACGGTTGGTCAGCTCTCGGATGAGGCTATTGTCCTCCTGAAGATTGATGATCCCCATTACTGTTTTCAATTTGATTCACTCCGATCTTCTGGTCTGTGTTCTGTTGTATCTATGAGGTTGAGCTGACAATCTTAGCCGGCCTGCTTGCTGCCTGCCGCTGTTGCAACAATCGTCTCGCCATCTGCGACGACCGTGATGGCACCCTTCTCACCCGTCACCTTTGCTCCTTCGCCGATCTCGCAATTCTGTGCGAGAATCGCATAGTCGACGACAGCATTCTCACGCACGACTGTCGACGGCATGATGACCGAATTGCGCACCTTTGCGCCCTTGCCGATGCGGACGCCTGGGAAGATGACCGAGTTCTCGACATCGCCGAGAATCATCGAGCCCTCGCTGACCATCGAGTTCTTGACCGTGGCATCAGGGCCTACATAATGCGGCGGCATCGAGGGATTCGAGGAATAGATCTTCCAATCGCCATTGAGCTCGAACGGCAGCTGATCCTGCAAGAGGTCCATGTTTGCCTGCCAGAGGCTCTCAATCGTTCCGACATCTTTCCAATAGCCATCGAAAGCGTACGAGTAGAGACGTGCCTTATCGGCAAGCATCTTCGGGATGATGTTCTTGCCGAAGTCATGGCTCGACGTCTCATCCTTCGCATCCTCTTCGAGGTACTTCTTGAGGAAGTCCTTGTTGAAGATGTAGATGCCCATCGAAGCGAGGTTGCTCTTCGGCTTAGCCGGCTTCTCCTCGAATTCCTCGATGCGGCCCGTCTTGTCCGTGTTCATGATGCCGAAGCGCGGGGCCTCATCCCACGGGACTTCGATGACACCGATCGTGGCCTCAGCCTTATTGGCCTTGTGGGCATCGAGCATCCAGGAATAATCCATCGTGTAGATGTGGTCGCCCGAGAGGATCAGGACGTACTCCGGGTCTGCCAAGTCGATGAAGTTCAGGTTCTGGTAGATGGCATCTGCCGTGCCGCGATACCAGTCCGCACCTTTCTCGCGTGCATACGGCGGCAGAATGAAGACACCGCCCTCTTTCTTATCGAGATCCCAGGCACTGCCGGAAGCCAGGTAATTGTGAAGCTCGAGCGGACGGTACTGCGTCAGTACACCGACCTTGTCGATGCCGGAATTGGCACAGTTACTGAGTGGAAAGTCAATGATGCGGTACTTCCCGCCGAACGGGACGGCCGGCTTTGCAATCTTCTTCGTCAAAGCGCCAAGGCGGCTTCCCTGTCCGCCAGCCAGTATCATTGCTAAGCATTCTGTCTTTCTCATACAAAATCCCCCTTGGATATACTCAGCAAGAACAGCCTCCCCTTACATCAATACGCCGCTCTTGCCGATCGTGCACTGTCAAAAAAAGATGGTACTCTATCAGTATACCTCTTTTATCAATGATTGCAATACTATTTTATTTATCAATGAATTACGTAACATTTATAAAACTAATCACAGTCACCTTGCTTTCTGTGAAAAACCATGAGAAAACCGCAAGTTTTCCGTTAATTCGAGAAAATCCAAGGGAACAGTTGCGCCTGCCGCCCCCTGATTTCCCGATCCATCCAGAAAACTTCTTTGTATATTATGTAGGTTCTATGAAAACGAAAAAAATCCTTCATGTAAATCGCAATTTTTCGCACTTTTTTAGAAAAAAAATAAAAAGACCGTACCAGCCAAAATGGCCAGCAGGTCCTGTCTGCATTTTCCCATCCCGCATGCATCGGTCAGTAGATTGCCGCTGCTCCGCGAATGATATCGGGCAGCATGTCGTAGAGATTCTGACCGGGGCAGGCCGTCGCATTGAAGTCACGATGGCCGAAAATCGTCGAGCGCGATGGAGCAAAGCCGTAATTGCGGCAGAGCGCAACGAGCAGCCGCTTCGCGGAGGCCACCTGCGCATCTTCCGGCATGTAATCTTCAAAATTCCCGACGATGTTGACCCCGACTGTGTGTTCGTTCTCCCCGTAGCAGTGCGCACCGACCGTGTCCATCGGCCGCCCCTGCTCGATGGAGCCGTCCTTGCGGATCAAGAAGTGATAGCCGATACCCGCCCAGCCGTTGGCCAGATGCCATTGATGAACCGTCTCAGCCGACACGTCGGCATTCGTGTTGCCAATATGGTGCACGATGATTGCGTCCGTCACACGCCGATTCGTCAGGGATCGAAAAGAAAGATGCGTCTGGCGGATGGCGACGCCCGGCAGCACGTTGCCGCCATCCTGCCAAGCTGCTTCTGCAACCTGTTTGGCGATGACTTCCGGTGCTAGAGCTAGTCCCATCCCCATGATCATCATATTCCGAATAAAATCCCTGCGCTTCATCGACTGTCATGCCCCCTGTAATTTTATCATTGTACTGCTTTCATCTGAAAATCAGCAGAAAAATGATATTGCCCCAAAAGCCAAGTCATCCCATATGGTTTTTGATTTGTTTCTATTGTACTTCGCGCAAAAACAGCCTATAATAAAAGAAAAGGGCAACAGAAACAGACGATGCCGCCGAGCGGCTGCCTCACAGGAGGGATTTTCATGCTGGGATTAGAGAGAAGACAGCGAATCATGGAGAAGATCCGGCTTGACCGGAAAGTCTACGTCTCCGACCTCGCCAAGACCTTCAAGGTAACAGAAGAGACAATACGGCGCGACCTTGAGAAACTCGAGGGGCAGGATCTCCTGCGGCGCAGCTACGGCGGCGCGGTCATCACAGAGAGCACGAGCGAAGACCTCTCCTACAAGCGTCGCAGTGCCATCAACAGCGAGAGCAAACTCGCCATCGCCGAGAAGGCCGCCCGCCTGATCCAGGACGGCGACACCATCATGATGGATTCCAGCACGACGTGCCAGGCCCTGTTGCAGCGCCTCAAGGGCCAGAAGGACATCACCGTCATCACGAATTCCATCCGCCTCATGAACGACTTCATGGGCAGCGGCTTCAAGATGATCTGCACGGGCGGCACGATGCGCGAGAGTTCCTGCGCCCTGACTGGCACGATTGCCAGCCAGACACTCGAGAAGTACTACGTCGACTTCACCTTCATCAGCTGCAAAGGCATCGACCGCGAGAAGGGCATCATGGAGTCAAACGACAGCGAGGGGCGCATCAAGAGCGTCATGATCCGCCAAGCCCGCAAAGCTGTGCTGCTCATCGACCACTCCAAGTTCGACAGGACCGCCTTTGTCAAATGCGACGACTTCTCCCACATCGACACCCTCGTGACGGACGAAAAACCATCCAGCGAATGGCAGTCGTATCTCGCCGACAACCACATCAACCTGATTTTCTGAACATCATCAAAGCAGCCCCGATCCTCCACAAAAGAGAATCGGGGCTGCTCATTTTTATTCTTTTTATTCCGATGAGACTGTCAGGGCAAGAAGAATACCTGCTGCATCTTCGGCTGTGCACCAGTTTCCGGATCCATCTCCATGACCATGACATCTTTCATGTACTCGTTCCACTTGTCGACGACAGGGCTCTCTGCCTGATACTTCTCGGCATAGGCAACGCCCTTCTCGCATTCGAAGTAGCCAAAAAGCTCATTGCCGACATTCCAGATCGTGTAGTTCGAGATACCAGCTTCCTTGAGCACCTGCTTCATCTCCGGCCAGATATGGGCATGGCGATACTTGTATTTCTCGATCTTGCCATCCTTGACCGTCGCCTTCCATGCAAAACGTTCCATTTTGCAAGCCTCCTCATTTCACCTCATGGCCATAGCGTTCAATTTCAATCTGTTTCAACGTCTTGCCTTCCGTCTTCGGTGCACCGATCGTGCCGACCAGCCAGCTTATTGCGGCAAATGCTACGATGAGCATTGCTGCGTAACGGAAACCGAACGACTCCATAATCATCGGAACGCTGAAGCCCCAGATGGCAGCGAGAATACGCGTGATAAAGAACGTAAGGCCTTGTGCTGTCGCACGGTACTTCGTCGGGAACAATTCAGAGCACCAGAGCTGGTAGAAAGCCTGTTGGCCAGAACCATTGTTGATACCGGCAAAGACGACGAACATGACGAGCATCCACATGCTGAGCATATCTGCAGGCAGTGTCCAGACGAACCAAGCAATGACGTAGATACCACCAATGATACCATAGAGCAAGCGGCGGCTCATCCGGTCACCCAACTGCATGAAGATGAAGAAAGTAGCCAGGAACGAAATGACAAATGAACCAACGCTCATGAGCTGCGAGACACTGTTGGAGAGCTTGCCGACATTCTCAAAGATGTACGGCATGAAGAATCCCCACGTGCTCGCGCAAAGGTTCCAGATTGTATAGACACCGCAGAGGAACAGGACCGTCTTCAAGTTGATGCCAGAGAGCAGCGTTGCATAGGAAACTTTCTCAACCTTGCCTTCGCGAATCAGACGTTCCTCTTCTTCCTTCGCCGCACGCCAGTCCTTTGACTCCGGCATCTTGAGGCGCTGATACCAGACCCAGGCTGCAATGATGATCAGATGGCCGAATACGATACGATTGCCCAAAAGTCCGTAGGTATTGAGCCAAGCTGACATCAATAGGACCACTGCCGGTCCGAGTGCCCAGGCAAACTGAGCCGAGCCGCAGTGCTTTGCCCTGTCCTTTGCAGGTGCCTCTTCTGCAATCAATGTCCAAGATGCCACAACATCCGCACCAACGCCAAGGCCGACGATGATGTAGCCTCCCAAAAGCATCGGGTAGTTGACACCAAAGACAATGAACAGCATGCCGACGATGTAAATCAGTAGATCATACGTATAAACAAATTTACGACCATACTTATCGCAGATACGGCCGCCAATCAGAGCGCCGACCGCCGCCGAAGCGGCATTGGATGAAAGTGCTGCCAAGAGTCCCATCTGGAGCCCGCTCATGCCGAGATACGCCTGCCACAGAGAAAGACCTGCAGCACCAGCTACGATAGACCCTGCATCAATATAACTTGTCATGGCCGCAAGAATGGTCTTTTTCCAGGGAGATGGTTCCTGCATTGTCATGCTTCCTCATTCCTTTCAAGAAATCTATTCCGTCAATCCAAGAGATCTGTATTGAGATCGATGTGAAAATCCTTTGCAAGCTGGATAAAGCCCTCGCGCGGGATGGTCTGCTTCTTACCGCCCATCGAGAGCACTTTGACGCAGATCTCGGAGGCCTTCTCGACCGTATCCATGAGGCCGAAAGCCTCATCGAAGTCGTCGCCACAGACGAACAGGCCGTGATGTGCCCAGACGATGACGCGGTACTTCTCCATGAGCTTGACGGATGCATCAGCAATCTCCTTGCCGCCCGGGACCATCCAGGGAACGACACCGATGCCCTCCGGGAAGATGACGGGGTCTTCCGTCGCCATCTCCCAAAGCTCGCGCGTGAATTCCTTGTCGTTGAGCGGCAGCACGAAGGTCAGTGCGATGAGATTCGTCGGATGTGCATGGTAGATGATGCGGTTCTTGCCATCCGTCATCTTTTTCTTGAGCTCGTGCGCTGCGAGGTGCGTCGGCAGTTCGCTCGTCGGACGGCCGCCGTTGACGAGCCCCCAGACAATGCCGTATTTCTCACCCTTCTCATCGATCTTGATCAGCGCGACATTCTCCTCTGGTGCCAGCGAGACATTGCGCATGTACTTGCCGCTGCCCGTGACGAGGAAGTACTCGCCTGCGAGGCCCGGAACCGTGTTGCCGATTGGCTGCCATTCCTTGACCTCATGGAGAGAATCTTTGACGGATTCGACCTCCTCCGGCTTGACACGGTACGTCAGATTGCCGCCATTGCGCTCATGCCAGCCCTTCTTGAAAGCATCGGCCGTCAGGCGCTTGAAGCCTTCCATGAATGTTGAATCCTTGATATCCATGACTCTTACCTCTCTTATCATTTTCTGCATGTTTCGCGTCCTGCATCTCATCTCTTGAACAGGACATCCTTCTCGTATTCCTTGACGATTGGATACCATTTTCCATCAACCGGCACCTCATTGCGCTGGCAGAACTCTGCCCACACATCGCCAAACGGCAGCGTCTTGATCTCCTCGAGACCCTGCAGGACCTTCGTGAAGTCTGCACGATCCTGTGCTTCCTTGAGTTCCTTGTTCGGCGTCAGCAGGCCGTAGAGCAAAGCCTTCTGCATGTTGCGCATGCCGATGACCCAAGCCGCGATGCGGTTGATGCTGGCATCGAAGAAGTCGAGGCCGATGAAGACCTTCTGGAGTGCATCACAGCGCACGAGCTCCGTCGCGAGTTCCTTGAGCTCATCGTCGAGCTTGATGACATGGTCGCTGTCCCAGCGGACCGGACGGCTGACGTGCAGTGCGAGGCTGTCGTTGAAGAGCAGCATCGAGGAGATCTTGTCGGAGACAACCTCCGTCGGATGGTAATGGCCTGTGTCGAGCAGGCACATGAGCCCGTTCTTGGCAGCGTAGTTCATGTAGAACTCGTGCGAGCCGACCGTGTAGGACTCGACGCCGATGCCGAAGACCTTGCCTTCCACAGCATCTGCCACGTTCTTGCGGTCATACTTGACGGAAAGAATCTCGTCGAGCGCTTCCTTGAGGCGCGCACGCGGTCCGATGCGGTCAGCCGGTACATCCTTCGTGCCATCCGGGATCCAGATGTTGTCGAGAGCCGTGATGCCGAGCTCCTCACCGAAGTAATTGGCAATCTTGCGGCAAGCCTTGCCGTGCTCGATCCAGAAATCGCGGATGGCCTTATCTGGGCTCGAGAGCGTCATGTTGTCTTTGACGTTCTTGTGGCTGAAGAACGTCGGGTTGAAGTCGAGGCCGATGCCCTCTTCCTTGGCGAAGTCAACCCAAGCCTTGAAGTGTTTCGGCTCAATCTTGTCGCGGTCGACCTTCTCGTCTGTGATGCGGTACGATGCGTGCAGATTGAGCTTGTGCTTGCCCGGGATCAGGGAATACGCCTTGCGGATGTCGGCCATGAGCTCTTCTGGATTGCGGGCGCGGCCCGGGTAGTTGCCCGTCGTCGCGATGCCGCCCGTCAGGGCATCGGAGTCAAAGCCCAGGACATCATCGCCCTGCCAGCAGTGCATCGAGATGCGCACCTGCTGCAGTTTCTTTAGGGCCTCTTCTACGTCCACACCAATGGCTGCATATGCTTCTTTCGCTTCTTCAAATCTCGACATCAAAAAAACCTCCTACTAACCTTCTAACTTTTGAAATTCCCTATTCTTGTATGTATTCCATTGCTTATCTTTATTCTGAATATTCCACTTAAATAAACAGAACATCATTCGGCCATTTCGTCAGCAATGCGCTTGACATCAAATGACTTAGCGACCACCCGACGCGCTTCTTTAAGGTCTTCAAAGATATCATCGCGCAACATCTGCGCCATGATATTGCCAATGGCAGTCGCTTCGACAGGACCTGCGTAGACTTCTTTGCCCGTCACCTCGACGAGCAGGCGGTCAAGGAACTTATCCTGACAGCCACCACCCACTACATGAATGGTATCATAGGTGCGGCCCGTGACCGTCTCGATCTCTGCGACCGTCTTCGCATAGCACTTCGCGAGGCTGCGGTAGACACAGTAGAGAAGTTCACATTCCGTCTCCGGCTTCTCCTGGCCGGTCTGCTCGCAGTAATCCTGCAAAGCCTTGATCATGCTATCCGGCGCGAGGAACATATCGTCGTTGACATCGACAGTTGACGTGAAGTAGCGACCGATGTGCGCCAGCTCATAGAGCTCTTCGAACGTATACTTGTGCTTGAACTCGCGGCGCAGGTTCTGCATAATCCACATGCCCATGATATTCTTGAGGTAACGGTAGCGGTGATGGTAGCCGCCCTCATTCGTGAAGTTGTGCTTGCGGCTCATCTCCGTGCAGTCTGGGATCAGGCGCTCGATGCCCATCAGCGACCACGTGCCGGAGCTCAGGTAGATGCTGTCATCTGAGTTCGTCGGCACAGCCATGACAGCTGAGCCTGTGTCATGCGTCGCAGGCAGGACTACATTCGTCTGGAAGCCGACGCGCTTTGCCATATTGCTCGAGAGCGGCCCGACGAGCGTCTTCGGCATATTGAGCTCGCCGAAAATCTTCGTCGGCAGGCCCAGCATCTCCATGAGCTCGAAGTCCCAATCCTGCGTCTTGGCGTTGACGAGCTGCGTCGTCGTCGCATTTGTGTACTCGTTCATCGCCACGCCCGTCAGGCGGTAGTTGAGGTATTCCGGGATCATCAGGAAGCGTTCCGCGCGCTCCAATAGCTGCGGTGTCTCCTTCTTGATGGCCATCAACTGATAGATGGAATTGAAGAGCTGCTTCTGGATGCCGTTGCGCCCGTAGAGCTCCGACTCCGAGATGACCTTGTAGACTTCCTCGTCCATGCCCTTCGTGCGGCCATCGCGGTAGGCGACGGTATTGCCGAGCACATTGCCATGGGCGTCAAGCAGGACGAAGTCAACCCCCCACGTATCGATGCCGACACTCGCGGGGATACGGTCCAGCTCCTTGCACTTGCGCATTCCCTCCACCACTTCATGAAAAAGATGATCGAGGTCCCAGCAGAGGTGACCATTGCGCTTTTCCAGCTTATTCTCGAAACGGTAGATCTCCTCCATGCGGATTTTTCCTTTATCCATCCATCCGAGGATATGGCGGCCGCTCGAGGCGCCGATATCGACAGCCAGATAGTACGTGATTCCTGACATGCGTCCCATCCCTTCCAAGAACAGACATTTCAAATACTCATATTATTTATTTCTGTCTGTTATTCTTTGTTCTTACAGGTATTATAATAACGCGCCCTACCACAAAAGTCAACAGTATAATCTTCTTTTTTATGTTTTGATCTTTGTTTATATGGTTTTTGTTGAAATAACTATATTTATTTATAGTATATATCGATATATATTGATTATATTTATTATAAAACCATCAAAAACAAAAATATCGGTCAAGTCATAATGACTTGACCGATATCAAATGATCTAAATTAAAGATTATGCTGTGACAGGACGGCACTGCCAGCTGCCGTCACCACTTAAGTGGAGTTCTTCTTCATGCTGGGCAAAGAGCGTGGAGCGGTGGCCGACGCTGATGATGCCGGTATGTGGCAGTTCCTTGCGCATGAGCTCGTACATTTCCTGCTCGCGCGGCTCGTCGAGTGCCGACGTCGCTTCATCGAGGAAGACCCAGTCGGGCTTGACGAGGAGGACGCGGGCAAAGGCGAGGCGCTGCTGCTCGCCGAGCGAGAGGATGCGGCTCCAGTCGTCGATATCATCGAGGCGCGGGATAAAGTCCGCCAGGCCGACCTTGCGCAGGACTTCCTTGAGGTTCTCCTCAGGGCCCGAGGCACTCAGCGGGTAGTAAAGGGCACGGCGCAGGCTGCCGAGCGGCAGGTACGGCCGCTGCGGCAGGAAAAGGATACGGCTCTTCTCGGGGATCTCGATTTCACCACTGCCATACGGCCAGATACCAGCGAGTGTGCGCAGAAGCGTGCTCTTGCCGCAGCCGGAGGCGCCCGTGATCAAGAGGCGCTCCCCTTCCTTGATGGTCAGGTTGCAGTCAGCAAGCAGCACGCGGCCGTCCGGCAGTTTGACGTCAAAGTCGCGCACGACGAGCGCACTGCCAGCAGTTGTCTCGCGCGTCACCCTATCCTCGATGCCCGAGGCGCCTTCCATGTGGCGCGTGAAGCCCGAAAGACGACGGATGACTGCAGCGAGCTGTGCGATTGTATCGTAGACCGAAACGAAGTACGAGAGCGCATCCTGCACGCGGCCGAAGGCCGAGGACGTCTGCATGAGGCCGCCGAGCGTCATGGCACCGGCGAAGTACTGCGGCGCCGCCATGACGAGTGGCACGATGATGGCCAGCTGGCCGTAGCCGTTGACATAGAAGTTCAGGAGCTTCGTCCGGCGCATGAGCTGCCAGTAATTCTTGATGACTTTCGCAAAGCGCTCCGCGAAGCCGACAGATTCCGGCTGCTCGCCGCGGTAGAAGGCAATGCTCTCGCTGTTCTCGCGCACGCGCATCATGTTGAAACGGAAATCCGCCTCGTAGCGCTGCTGGTCAAAGTTGAGCCCGATGAGCTTGCGGCCGACGAAGTGGACGCCGATCGTGCCGAGCACCGAGTAGAGCAGCGAGAACCAGAACATATAGCCGTAGATGACGAACTCGTGGCCGCCAAAAGGCACGATGAAGGCGCCTGAGAGATTCCAGAGCACGACGCCGAAAGCGCCGAGCGTCGTGATTTGCTTGAGCATGCCGATGAGCAATTGCAGCGTCAGCGAGACAAACTGGTTGATGTCCTCGCTGATTCGCTGGTCCGGGTTATCCGTATCGCTGCGCAGGACCTGCAGGCGGTAGTAGACCTGGCCCTTCATCCAGTCGTCGAGGTAACGGTTCGTCATCCAGGTCCTCCACTTGATCTGGAGCATCTGGCGCAGATAGATCGCGTAGACCACGAGGATGATGTAGAGGAAGGCAAGCCCCGTGAACTCCCCGATGAGCGGCCAGAAAGATTCCGCCTGATACTGCTGCAGTGCGTTATAAAAGACATTATACCAACTATTGAGGCGGACGAGCAGATAGACCGACGCGAAGTTCAGGCCAATGACGAAGGCCAGGAGCCCCCTCGCTTTCCACTTCTCCTCTGAATTCCAGTATCCGCGGAAGAGATACCAGAAATTCTTCCAAAACTTTTGCTTCAAATTATCACATCCTTAACGAATCTCAGTATAACGCGTTCCCTGCTTCCCTGCAAGGCCGCGCCATTGTCTTTCCGGCAAGCATTTGCTAGAATAGCATTATGTGCAGTATAAGACAAAAATCTGAATTTCCGGAGGTGGGAACATGCTCATCTACATAGGCGCGGCCATCGCAGTCGTGCTGCTCGCACTGCTCTACCACTACATCCCCAGCCGCAAGATCTTCTTCGCCTTCTTCTTCGTGCTCTGCGCGGCCAGTGCCATCGTCTTCTTCGCTTGGCCTTCGCCGCACCGCAATGGCGATGCCGTCATCAGTCAGGAGATGCGCGAGGAGCGCCAGCAGCAGCAGCAGATCTTCGCCGGATGGTACAAGGATTACCAGAAGGACCTCGAGGACCTCGACCGCAACTGGCAGCGCTACCACAAGATACTCGCCGATTTCAAGGCAGACATCATCAGCATCCAGACGGCCTACCTGCGCCTCTCGCAGCTCGAGAAGGACAGCCAAGCGCTCGATACGCGCATCGCGAGCCGAACGCCGCCGCTCGCCCTCAATGATACCTGCTACGACCAGTCCATCGAACTCGTACGCAAGGCACACGCCTATGCCGAAGCCCAGCACCGCGCCATTGCGCTGACGCGTGCAGCCGCCGACCCGGCCAACCTGCGGACCGATGACCAGGAAGAACAGAGCCGCATGCTGCAGGCCGTCATGATCCGCGAATCGCCGCCCGCCCTCTTCATCACCGACGAGATTGCGGCCATCCGCAACTACCTCGCTCTGCCTGAAGAAGACGTCGCGACAGATATCGCAGAAGACGCCGCAGCAGAACCACAGTGAACCCTTGCACGGTTGGTGCAAACAGAGAAGCCCCCGGCTCACGAAAGACGTGAGCCGGGGGCTTCTTGCAGGAATCCACAAAATAATCAAGAGGGTGCTCTCTTCTGTTTGTTCAGGCTGCGTTCAGCGAATGCTGACGACCCGGAATACCTGTTTGTCTCCGCGATGGTGTGCCTTGGAGTACTCAAAGGCACGCCCATCGTCGAGGAATGCGATCTGCTCAACCTCCAACGTTATATTTATTACTCAAACTTCGCACACCTGAAACCCTTATGAGACAAGGATTCATCGGGTTTTCAGACATCCGTCGTCATCACATCATGCACACTGTTTCAGGCACTTTCCCCATAAATCGGGCAGTTTTGCCATGAACAGATCGAGCAGCTGGTTAACCTGCTCTTCGTCAAGAATCTCTGCTTCTTTC
>ENA-ORPK01001784-ORPK01001784.1-human-gut-metagenome-genome-assembly--contig:-NODE-1784-length-16158-cov-9.377197_pt1 | contig 16158 bp, 15 predicted proteins | sample MGYA00242139_ERZ509068 | MGnify/ENA primary metagenome ERZ509068 (study PRJEB26280, sample SAMEA2338687) | human gut metagenome | biome: human gut; feature: human-associated habitat; material: faeces... | reverse complement strand
GAATGGCGGACATTGCTCACCATAGAAGGTGTGCCAGGTGAATGGCTCAAAGTCGAGGTGCTAGAGGAAGGATTTGTGTTGGGTGTTGTTTGGTTCCATATTGTTTAGTTTACAATAAATTCTAACATACGTTTCACTATCTCAGAGAAATTCGTTATTGCATCTCTTCCGCTATAACGAAACATGCCACATCGTTCTCCCTTCCCTGACTTTTCGTTAATTTTGCATCTTTGCCCGTAAGGAATACCATCTTCATCTCGGTGATAGATAGTAACCTCCATACTTGTTTTATCATTCTCTGTCAATAACATATATGGAGCAAAGTATTCGAAAAATAAATTCAGACTTTGTGAATAAACTTTATCGGGAATAGTAGTCATATCCTCATCTGATATTTGCAATCGTCTCATTACTGCCAACAATTTTAGCATAACAGGACACAGCACTACTGTTTTCCCTTCTGTTGTAACTTTAGCCTCTTTATAAATTTGTTTGTCTATCTCAAAAGAATGAATAATGTCACGAATTGTTTTGTTTTCCAGTTTATCTTCAGATATGACAATCTTTACTAATTCAATAGGACTTTCTGTAATCAAAGCTAACTTTTCGTAAATGTACTTTAGTCTCTCTTCTCGCAATGAATACGTAAAAGGCTTGCTTGATAAAAACTTACCGATATAACCGTTGAAATCAGTATGTTCACCATAGAAATGTTTGAATATCTTTCTGACATTAGAGTAATCAGCGACAAGTACCACATTGTCAAGTCCGAATTTATTACCCACCAGTGTTGTTCCCGGTTTGGTGAAATATTTGTAGGCATAATCCATATGAGCGGAAAAAATATTCAATATGCGGAAGATATGAGCAGGGTCGATTCTATCCAAGTCCTCAATAATCAAGACCACATCCTTTTTTGTTCTTCTTTTGAAGTCAGCAACAGAGCGTTTTATAATCGCTGTAACAATGTCGTCTTCATATATCGTACTATTGTCTGCCTTATCCACAAACTCATTCAATATGTCATCATCATTATTTTTCTTAGTGAAATCTTCAATTTTCTCTTTCAAATCCTTAAACAACCGAAGCCCCTTTATTGCCAACATAATTTTTGGAAGATATTCACAAGGAACAGCTATGTCTGCAACATAATTGATCAGGTCAGACACCAAGGAATATTTCCTGTTTTGAATGTAAGCCCAAAGAGCAATGTCTTTTGGAATGATGACATTGTTTGAAATCATATCATTCAACATAAGCTGAAACAAGATGTCTCGTTTGATTAAGTTGAATATGTCCTCATTGGATGCAACTTGATAATTGACAGGATATATTGTCAAGAAGACAAATTGCTTCTTTACGAAATCTGTATTTTTGAAGCTCTCCAAGAAATAAGACTTACCATCACCAAATTTTGATGACAGTATAGTCCGTTGATTGGCAAAAAGATGATTGTAGAAGCCTTTAATTGCCAAATCTATTGGAATAATAAAATCTTCCATCATTATTCTTCTATTATTGTTTTTACCTGAGAATACGTTTCTAAAACTTCTTCTCGGTATACACGGCTTGACACATCGTTACCACTCGTTGATACTCTTTGCATCAAAAAGTTTATAAACACTCGTCCGTTCTCATTTTCTATGAATGCAATGGTGTCCACATTTATATATAGTGGATTGCCATTGTGCTTGCAATGTAATTCTATAAACTGCGCCATATTTTTTGTGCTTAGATAAGAATTTTCGTCCTAGTCTCATGATTCCTTATTTTCCCTTATACTCAGTCAGAATCTTCTCCTTACAGAAAATAACACTTGACAAAATCAACTTTCTACAAATACCAATCAAATAGCAAATGGTATCCATAAATAACATTCCCAACAATATAGCTGTTACTGAAGGATTCCATTGCATGTAAAAACCGACAGCAATAGCAATTAACATGAATGCCGTAAATAGTGCAAAAATAATATCACCCTTCATATTTTTCTCCTAGTTTTTCTTTCCTCTAGCATATTCCTTTCTTGCCAATTTCTGTATATCTTGACAGAATTTGGTAAGAGGTTATTTGGATATATTTTTTATGTCCATAGAGATACCCAATCATTGATTCAATAACTTTTCACATTCAATATCAGAAATAAAAGTGAGCATATTGTAATAATAAGTCTCACAACATCCCAACAAGCACTCGAAAAACACATTATATACCCCAATTAATCGAGTATTTCTGAAGTGTTTTCTCTCCACACTCATACTAGGGCTCTACAGTTTTTACAAACATGATTCTTCCCCAAAGCCAATATCTATACATGTCTTGATTAGGATGTCTATAAGCAAGATGAATCGTGGTCAGCAACCCCTACTAATTGATATTTATAGTTCCACTATTATTCTCCACATATATAGACTTATCACCATGTTGGAAGATACATCTAGACTGTTTTGGTGCGGTCTCTGTTGTTGGGATAAATTTATTATCTTGAAATACTGAAGAAACATTTATTTGTTTTTCGATTTCATTTAACAACAAGTTTGCATTGTCAGCTACCATCTCTGTATAGTCTCCAGTATTAATATGAACGATATATTCCCAAAACTCATCCATCGTTTTTAAAATATCGTTTATCTTAGAAATCTCACTTAACAGATAGGTCGAGTTTCCTGGCTCATTTTTAATCTGTTCTGCCTTTCGGTTTTTCTCATTATTCCAATGATTCTTGATTTGCGACAATCCATCCCCATTACGGGGAATATCACCCATATCAACTATAGGAAAGACTCTATTCTCTACATTTCCATTTTTGAAAAGTTGTGTCATTTCATACATGCAGTCCAAAGATTTTAGATATTCTGGAATAACGAACATGATTACAATATTTGAGACACCTATCTCTTCCTCATATCTTTGTATATTATCTCTATATAAAATGTCATACTTATCAATTGAAAAAGGAATATTGCGAGTATGTAAACCTGCACAAATGGCTTCTATGCCTGAGTTATGTAACTTATCATGTTTATAGGTTATATGAACCTTGTACTGTCTATTTCCCATTTTATAATTTGATTTTAAAGTTATATATTTTACTATATTTTCCTCTTGATTAAGACAACCATTGCTTTTCTTCTTTGATAAAATCAAGGTAGTCATCCCATTATGGCACACAGAATAATTCAGCACTGCAAGTTCTTCATGCCTGAAAGATGACAAATCTGGTTCCCCATACAACAATAGAACAGAAGTTCTTCCATTACTCATCTTTTTTATAACTCTCATTAGAGTTTCGTAAATAATGTTCTCTTTCTGTTGCCCACTAGAATTGATTATAGCCAACCTTAGTCCTTCTAACTCTTTACAGTCAAATTGCCAACACAACGACATTACAAACATTTCAAATGGTGTTCCACCTCTGGATGGCAACAACTCCTCAGTATAGAAAGAATAAAATCTATATTCTTTAAAGTAGTTCACGATTTCCTCATCCGTAAGCTCAGTTTCCAGCAGGTACAAACCAGATTGTAAACTTGGCAAAATAGAATGTAAATGCGACAATTCATTATTCATCATCTAACTTATGAATGAAATTGGTAATGAGAAAACGTTTATCTTTATTCATCATTAGACCGTCAATCAAATCCATGGCATGCTCCAATATAGGCTGGTATTCTACATCATTAAAGGAGCGAATTCCATTATAAGATTGTATCAAGACATCTGTTACAGAATTCCATATACTGTAGTCGTTAGGAGCCATGTTATGAATAACACATTCTAACCAGTATAATGCCTGGACAGGTTTCTTGATTGCATAGCCAGCCAAAAAATCGATAAAACCTCTGTCCGTATATTTACTCAAAGAAGACTCAACAAAAGTTTTTGCAATTATATCTTGCCTTTCTTTCGTCCACTTTTTTACATATTGAAACATCGTGTCACATTCATGCCCCAGTTCTACAGAGCAAAACCTTTCTGACATCAAAAACAAGATATAGCTAAAGGATTCTTGATCAATTTCAACATCTTGCCGAGTTAGGAAAGATAGCAAGGATAGTCTAGCCTCCTGTCCCTTTTCACACATTTTGTCAAGAAGAACTTTGATATCATTTCTATAATTGTTATGTACCCATGCAAGCCACAAGATAATCACTTGCTCCTCATAACACCATGGTTTGTCTATTGCATGAGCGAAGACATCCAAAATATCATCCACAGCATAATTGATAAAATACACCAATGGATTATAATTATGTATTGGCATTGCCAATAATCTTTCGTCATAGTCGTGTAAAAGCATTTTAAATAGCAGTACATTTCGTTGCTGGTCTAAATGGTTCAACAATGCCATATTGAGCAATATGGCAGAACGAGTATATACTGATGCTGTAGAAGCTATGTTCTCTAGTGTTTCAAATATCTCATCTTGATACTCTCTAAATCGATAGCACTCTACAAGCATATAGGCTGCATGTCCTCTTGCTTGATTTATTGCAGTATTGTAAATGTCTTTTTCTTTGACGTCTTCTGCCTTTATTTCGCTTTCTTTTACATTCAATACGACATTGCACAAAAAATCAAATACATTTTTTGGCATATAGTCTCCTTTTAAGAAATCATCTATCACATAAAGAAAAGAATGTATTCCAAATCCTCGATATTCAGAGTTGGCATTATTGTTAATGACTTTAACGATATTATCAAATATCCGGGCTGCTTCTACATATTTTTTTGCATCCAATAATCCTCTAACACCAGATTCAGCATAGCATAACAAGATATTGTTATCTGCAACTATGTTGTCCAATAAATTAAGATACTTTTCTGGATTTTCACCAACAACTTGCCTAAACAATTGGCTTTGCCCCTCTAAAGAAGGGCGTTCGAAATCATACGTATGGACGTTATCTACATATTTGGTCATAGACTTATACCAAGCCTTACAACTCATTTTCCTCGCCTTACTCTGGCCTAAAGAAGTCCAACCACTCATACACGAACTTCTAAAAGGCAACTCATTTTCCAACCATGAATAACAAACAATACCATTTTTCTTATATCCAAATTTTCGCTCTATTCTCAAACGTTCAAAATAAGCTTTTTTACTATAAGTTAACAGAGAGTCTTTTGGTAAAGCGTACAATACTTTTCCTCGATGCAAATCAATGTCACAGATAGGATAGCCACCTTGTAATCTCCTTCGAACAAATTCTTTGTCATAAATGCTTTTTTCTCCATCATCATTTAAAGATTCAGCTTTATGTACTATTTTGTCTTGCTGTACAGCACTCATAAATTGAAAAGAGCACTTTAATGCTTCCAAAGCTTGATACTCTACCCAACAAGGAGCATTAGATAAAACTGAACGGCAAACGATAATTTTATAAATATCATTATAAAATTTCTCAGGATACTGGGTATATACATAAAGTGCAATAAATAAAAAAGCCTCGTACTTTTTGCAACAGAATTCCTGCAAATAACGTCGCGTTTCGCTTGTGTCAATATTCTTCAAGAAATCATCAATCAGTTTATTTACCAAAGCTTTCGAAAAATTATGATAAAAACGCTCCCCTTCTACTCTCTGGAAACTAGAGAATTCAAAAGAACCAATTATCTCATGCCCTGGAATATCAAAACGGGTATTCTTCATGATAATTTCCAATAACTCAACATACAATTGTATAGCTAGCTCATGATGATTCGATTCCATCATTTCGAAAATTTGTTCTTCCTCATGAGTAAAATCTACAATATGCAAAGAACTCTTGTCTTTTTGACTGAGCTGCTTCTGGACATTGTCTTTCAATACATCAACCACAAACTTTGGATCATCACTAAGGATAAGCTTAAGCAAATTTGGACACTCTAAGGGATAACTTTTTAATTCTAATGCTTTATAAAGTTTTATCAACTTATTGATATCACACTTTATAGATTGATGGCTGACAAAATCCATTATCATTTTTCTACCATCAGCATCTCCTGTTTGCAGAACACGAAATGCCACATCCAATATTTTATCAGCATCATCCCATAAAGTTCGACTGCACATTAATATGGTTTTCTCTTTATATTCCTTAGACAAAGCTGCCCATCCACCATTATTATCTATTATCTTCCATATAGCATTAAGCCAATTGCAATTATGTACAGACTCAAAAATCACGTTCATATACAAGGAATCATAGAAGATTTTTCTGTCTATCAGCTTAAGTTCTTCCTGTTTTGGCTCATCAAAAAATGCCATATTACTCAAGATTAATGATTTCAGATGGAAACGATAACAGTATTCTTCGGTTTCGCCTTTGTCAAAAAGAAGCCTATTCATATTTTGAATATATAAACCAGGATTGGTCTCTCGTAAAAAACTAAAGATACTTTTTACCGCAGCACGCGAGAAAAGGCCTTGATGCTGATTAGACAATTCTTTTAACAAGTCATAGTCATTTTCCACAAATCTCCTTGCATAAATATAGTCGAACATGGTTTGGTGAAAGAACTGTACGCGTCCATTAGAAGTACAAAGCAATAAACCATTTGACAAAAGATAATTTAACTCATCATTATAGTTACTTTCAAATTCCTGCTTATGAACAAATAATTCTTGCCGCCTGTACATAGCATCTACCATTGCATCAAGTAATTTCAAAACCTTCTCCCTTTTATTTGCATGAATATCTATCACAAATATTCTCCATAATCCATCATAAAGAACTTCCTCTGTAATTGGATTACGTAGTTTACCAAAAGGCATCACTTTCAAATATAGATAAAGATGCAAAGGATTACCCAGGAAAGCAAGTAACTGTTCACTAATACATTCTTCCAAATTATGACTTTTCAAGATATTCTTTACCTGACCAGAAGATAAATTTTTAAGCTCCCATTTTGTTTCTATCTTCATATCATTCAAGATCGGATCATATTCCAAATCATAAGGTCTGCAGGAAATGACAACCCGGACATGTGGTATAGATTTAATCTGTTCTATTAGTTTAAATATAGAACGTAAGGGAGTTCTATTAGAAGACAACGACAAGGAAAGAGCATCTATTTGATCTATTAGAACAACAACGCGCTTTGCCTTTTGTGCCATTTCCTTAATAATAGTCACTAAAGGTTTTGCCAGATGCATCCGTTTACTCAAATCCTCAGTATCTCCAAATTCTATCTGGTCTGTCTTGAGTCCGAGTACTAAATACTCTTCTTTTTGTTCCAATTCCAAAAGAACATCATGCATAACAACCGACTTTCCTACACCTGCACTGCCATAAAGCAAAGCAACTCTTTCGGGGTCTGTCTTATCTGTATCTTTTGCTATCCAATTAAGTATGATTCCAACCTCTTCCCGCTTAATCTGAGGAGTTATTTGAGGAGCAAACTTATGTAACTCAAAAGACTCATCAGTAAAAGCCTCATTAGTTTTTGAAACATAGTCGCCCACATAAACATTCCCTTCATTACGCTCTATATAAATAGGCTTCTCACCAAATTGAAAAACTTCTTTCTTTCCCATCATGAAACACTTTAATACTTTTAAGGACGCTTACCACACTATCATCAATGGTAAATAAAGTAAACATCCAAACTCTATATCCCTAAAACTCCATCTCCAATATAGGTATGATAAACAGAGGATTTTAAGAAACTAAACTTTTTGATTCTAAAAAAAAGATTTACAGAAATGCATATCAATACATCCTACACCTAGCATTGTTACTTTATGGCGTACATATAACATTAAATGTTTAATGGTGTAATGATTAAATATTTATCATTCAGCCTACCTTACGCAGTATTGATGGTTTACTTAAATTTTCTAGGAGTATTAAGTTGTTTTCTCGTCAACATCAATATTCTACCTTGTTCTTGACAATCAAGCGACATATTCAAGACAAAGCTATTATCTCTTCGAAAATTTCGGAACTTCAATTCTTCTACCTTGGTATAAACCTGAAACATAGACTTTGAGAATATTTCAAGCAAATACGCCTTTAAAAAACTCCTTATATCTATATCAGAATATCTTGCTATTGCCCTTTCTAAATTTCCGCTATCAGGCTGAAGATTTCTATCGACCTGAAAAACTATATCTATAGCTCTCCTATCAGGAAAGACCTTATATGCCAAAGATAGGTTGGTTATATTGGTTTGAAATGATACCGTTTCGTCTATATGCCGCCCATAGATGAATATCTTTTCTAACTCTTTTCGAAAATCATAGAGCATTATATCAAGATGGTTGGAAAAATCATCATTCAAATGACTAAAGAAAGGATAAAGGTCGAACAACTTGGATGCAGGAAGATGTTTCAACAGATTAAAAGCCAAAATTTGCTCTTGCATATTCTTGCCATTATATGTCAAGGCATTATATCGCAATAGAAACAATTCACTCTCTGTAAATTGCGATCGAAGCATCTTTGCATAATTATAGCGCACAATATTGTCTATTTCTGCCAGATGTAATACACATAACATTCTATATATCACCCTAAAATAGACAGCCAGTTTATCACGTAAACTTGCATATACAACTTCAAAAGCCTTGATGGCTTGTTTATCACTAAAATTAGTGCTGCCTATATTAGTACCATAGCTCAGAATATAATTAGCAACAGTTTCCAAGCCTTCCTTTCCATACTTATTATGAAATGATATAGTTGCTACAATACTATTGTATAGTGATAATAATGAATTTATTTGAGTGTCCATTGTTCTCACATTCTCTGTCTTCTGAACATAAGCATAAGATTTCTCCGATAGAGAATTGGCATTGTTTTGTAATCTAATAGTCTTGATAAGCAAATATACGTTCAGAAATGCGAATACCGTTCCAACAACTCCACCTATAAAATCACCAAATGTACCAAACTTTTCGAATTTAATGGGATAGTTAAAATCGAAAAGAGATTTGTCTGCCCATGAAAAAATAACAATGGCGAATATAAATATACCAACTGCAAAAGATAGTAGCCCTTCATACAAACCCCACCTATGCTTATCATACCAGGGCACTTTACGAATCACTACTCCCTGCGCATCTCTAATATCTGCCATGACTGACTCTCATTAACATTTTCATTACCCCTTGATGTGATTTTTGTATTAAAAAATGGATAATCATCTGATTTTTCCAAATTGTTTTCCCACTGAAGCGGCTGAAGATTTCTTATGTTATCCGTTCCACCTTGTGCTTGTGGCTTCTTATGATCAATTTGCCAACCAAAAGAATCTTTCATTCCATAATGGTCATATCGAATCCATGCACCAGCAAAATCCTTTCGCCAAATTCTTGCGTCATAACCATAAACTTCTTCTGCTTTTTCCCAAACAGCTAGAAGAAGTTCATCAGAGAATATATTCATAATTTTAAAAATTTAATCAAACTATTTTATGTAATTAGCCTGAGACATTCCCAAATCAGAGTTTGCAATAGATCCAAGAACATGGGGCTTGTATAAACCGGAGATGATTCTGGGGATACTGCTCATCTTGTCCTCTTTCTTCTGTAGGATAAAGATACTAGAACTAGTTACGCTCATATAACTAACTCCATTATATACCCCAATTAATTGAATTAAATTCTTGAAGCATCTTTTCTCCACACTCGGGCTCTACAGATTTTATAAACATGATTCTTCCCAAAAGCCAATATTTATACATGCCCTGATCAGGGTGTCTATAAGCTACATGACTAGCTACACCAAACTTTTTGCAACAATATAGTTCTTTCCAGACATCCTTGCGATATTTTTTCGGAACATGCACTCCATCAGTAATAGTCAATCCGGTAACCATTTGCCTATCACAGGAGAAACCTATTTTCGTTTTCTTCTTGTTTGGACGAAAATGATGAGTATAGACTATTTGATAGATATCACGAATACTTGGCATAATACTGTCTGAATTACCAGAAAGGGTTATATCATCAGCATATCTGCTATAAATACATTTACACTTACTTGCAAGTTCAACAAAAGCATCATCCATTGATCGCACAATCAAATTGGAAAGCATCGGACTTGTCGGTGCACCTTGAGGAAGCCTAAATTGGTATGTACAGATTTTAGCAAGAACATCTACCACCTCTTCCTCATAGCCAAATTTAGAGAAATATTCCCATACCGAATCATATTTTATCGAATCAAAGAAATTCTGTATATCAACATTTATCAGCCATTTACTTCTGGCATGCCTTCTAGCATTGGTGACAATATTTCTAATGTCATCTTTGTCCTTTGGAATAAAACCTTCAGCACAAGGAGAAACGGAAGACAAGTCTTTAAGAAGTATATTCTCGTAAACCCACCTCTGCACCCTCTTCAAGTCTGAATAAGGAGCACTTATCATTCTAACGCCACCAGTTTTCTTCTTTATACTATAGTTCTTATAACAGCCTAGATTCAATAAAAACATCTCCATTCTCTCCTTCTTGATATCAGGAAAGAATGAGAAAAAATGACACTTATCAAAAATAACAGGAACATTATGGCTTTGCAAGATACCTGCATAGGCCAAACATTCTGATATATATTGCTGTGAATGCCCTTCTATCTCAGCTTGTTCTGAAAAAAGAGACTCCCAAGTTTGTTCCATAAAACTATTACGTTAGTTGCTCACGTGAGTGAGCATATCGAACAAGTGTTCGATATACTAAGTATAATGATATTTAAAATCTAGCATGCCCAAGAGACATACGAATATGTTAATCCCATATTCAGCTAATAATTTTACTTCACGCCCCTGAAAGTCTCCGGTATGTAAATATTATCTTTTTCATCCAAAATCGGGCTAAATTCTTGTCTTCCTTCATCTCTCAATATCTTATATCTTTTCATTGCATCTTTATATTCGGTCAACGCCAATGAAGTTGGCTTGTGCTTACTATCCCAGATTCCCTTATCCATTCCTTCTTGCCATAAACGCTCCATTTCCATATATGAGATTCCCATGGCATTGTAGATGAAAGCTTCGCTTTTTCGCCTGATCAAACATATCAAGATAAAGACAAGATTGAAATTACTCTTTGTAAACAATAACCCGAAATCTACAGATTCACTTCCACCAACAAAGATTTTCTTCAGGCACGACAACCATCTGTAAACAGAATTTCTGTCAATATAAGCCCGTTCTATTTTCAGGAGATTATTTCGAGGCACCAAAGGAATCCAATTTCTACCTTGATATTGTTTATCAGACCATAATACTGGAACCGTATTGTTTGGCGACGAATGCTGCATCAACACCAGACTTTGAATATTTTGGTAACCAAGAGGCCAACTTTTATATAATTGTTCTCCATACTTATAGCACATTTCACGTACCGCTTTAGTCTTAAAATAACTCCCAAATACTTTTTTATGAGGATTAAAACCTTTACAATACGAGTCTCCTAAGATAACAGCCCCAGATATATCTTGCGTAATCCTAGAATAGCCATTATCCATCACTATTGCGGCAACAAAATAAAGCCTTCCTGAACAAGCATCACTCAACACCTCTGGTCTCACGTTTTTTTTATCAAGGGATGATAAAGCTGTTACTACTGATCCACCACTACCTATAAAATCATCCACATAAACAACAGCATCATTCAGAGTCTCCCATGCCACAGCGTTTCTATAAGAAATAAACGCCTCTACACTTGAATGAAATGTCGTATTCTCAGAATCATTTCTTCTCATCAAACCATGAATCCAATATGAAATGGCAGCGCCACTTTTCCCTGGTTTACCAAGAGGTACTATATGTTTTCTACTTTCTTTAGGCAACTTCATAATCTGGTCATAAAGACGCCCTTTTACATCATCATCACGCAAGAAGACCACATGTTCCAGCAATTGAACAGCCAATTCAACATCTTCATCATCAAAGTTAAATAGCCACCTAATAACATCGTATGGTGTTATTTGATTATAAAAACGGCTAGAAACTATATCCTCTATCCTTTTTTCGATTTCTTTTGAAAGTGTCTGCATAAACATTTATCTGGCGCTATCAATTAATTGTCGCTCCACTTTGTTTAACAATTCAGAATCAACTGAGAAGCCTGCTGCATAGACTCCAAATCATGATTAGCAGCATTGGCAGTTATATCCGCCATATACTCAACTACGATGCGTTCCTTATCTTCAGGAATCAACTTCTCTGAATTTGCAGAAAAGAGTTCATCTATTTTTGGATATTCTTTCATATTTGCCATTTTAAAAGATTATTATTTCAAATTACCAGGAAATGCCTCAAAATTTTGAGGTATAGCCTCCACCAGATTTCCTATCATCTGATGATTCTGAGAATCATACGTATAGAAATAACGATTAGAAATTAAAAATATTATATTCCCTAATACATTTACTTGTGAATTTCCTGTTGCATCAATCAAGAGAAGGGAATTTACCATATCTTTCTCAAATTCATCTATGGTGCTCAATTCAGTAACCCAGACAAACTTAGGCAGGTCTATTTGCAGCAAAGCAATTCTTGCATTATTTGAAATACTATGCAATTTTGCAATGTGCTCCCTTAATGTTCTGCCAGAAGTAAGAAAAGTTCTTTTTACCTGACCTTTCAGTTGAATATAAGTATCCAGTACAATTGTAGATAATTCAATCGCAGCTTCTGCGTCCATGTATATCTTATTGTATAAAGGCGCAATAAACTGCGTTATCTCAACATGTGACCAATTAGAATTTGGCCCTAAAAGTTGACTATAGTAATTACAAGGCTGAGATAGGCTTCCCAACTGGTAATTTGGCAAATTATCATCATTTAGAACTATTCTCTTCGAGGCAACGGTATCATTCCAGTCATAGTAAACTTCTTGAGAAGGAGATTTTGTTTGATGATTTATCACCTCACTCTTATCTATGTCTTCTCTTCCGACGCATACAACAGCATGTCCAATACCAGAACCTTGCAAGGCAAGAACTATAGGAATTCCACTTTCAACATAACAGGCTAACAAGCGATTAAAACGCTCTGCATTTGCCCCTTTAGTATAAACTTTAGAACCAAATCCCAAACTACGAAGAGCAACAGATATTTGGTTATAAGTTAAACCAGAAGATGGTAGTTGTCGCTCATAAGAAAAGCTTTCCAAGATTCTCTTAATTTCAGATGGAGTTGTAGGACGATAGATATTATACTTATTGCCATAATACTCCAATAAAGCCCAAATTGTAGTTTGGGCACATGTCATTGTTTCTGTATCTTGACTGGAATGAGGAAAACCAACCGCATTAAGTTTGATTCCAAAACATGACGATTCTATAGCAGCTCTACAAATTTTCGCTTTCTGCAGAGAAGTAGCAGCCTTTGCCTTTGGATCGATAACATTTCTACCAATACAATATCGAAGAGGACGCAGAACAACAAAACCTAGATAGTTGTTCCTAATATTCTCTGCATCATCTAAATCAACATCTTTATTAAAGGCAGAGTCAAAAAACGATAATCTAACGCAATATCTATTATAAGGAAGTCTTTTGGTATCATAATAAGAATAATAGCTGTCCCTATATACCTTATCCACATACCTTTCTTCCACCTCTACTCCCAAATCACTCCTAAGAGATTTCATGAAGAGGATTAGCGAAATCTTCATATCATCAAACTCAGCTGAAGATGTAGATAATGGCTGAAGCAGATACAATATTTCTTCAATTTCAGGCGTTTTCGCCTGCAGTTTATTGATTGGATAATATTTCATGCTATAACATATTTAGAAAACATACAATTTAAACATATCCCCAGGCGGTCCCAGCCCGCACAATTTGGCGCAGACCTTTGATGGTCCGCCAACCTTAGAGCGTAGCGGTTCTGAGCACCAGAGGGCGGTTACATCCTCTCGTTCCTGAGGAAAGAGAGGCTTGGTGAGAAAGGTGGAGCCTTCCTTAAGGTAAGGAAGGACGGGTAGGTTTTCGAACCCTACTACTCTTTCACCATATTCCAGAGGAACAAAGTATTACCTATGATATATCTGCGCCACATACGCTTAGGCTCCTTGATCAAGCGATAGAGCCATTCCAAGCCATGCTCCTGCCACCAGATAGGTGCACGCTCCACGGTACCAGCGAAGAAGTCAAAGACAGCACCGATGGTACCTACATGACAATGGATGTTCAACTCATTCCAATGAGAGTACGTCCACTTCTCCTGCTTAGGCGCCGTCATACCAATCCAGAGCAGATCTGGGTTGGCAGCATTGATGGCATCAATGATAGCCTTGTTGTCCTCATCCGAGAACTCAGGCTTATACGGAGGCGAATAAGTCACCACCTTAAGATGAGGATACACCTCAGCAGCACGCTTCACGATCAAGTCAAGCACCTTCTGCGAACTACCCATAAACATCACAATCTTGGATTCTTCACTCTTCGTTCTTAACTCTTCACTTTCTCTTTCCAGTTTTTCCATTTCGAAAGAGAATAAATCCCAACCAGCTATTCTTTCCTTCGGCTGACTCTTTGCCTTGATCCACTTACACGCCTTCACGATGCTCACCCCATCAGGAATCAGCACATCGCCATTCGTCAGCGCCTCAGCAAAGAGCGAGTCCTTACGAGCCGTATTATAGGAATGAGCATTAATCGTATTAATGAGCAATTTGCCCTCAGGCAGTGAGGCGAGTTCCGCCTTACTACCCAAAATATTCAAAGATTTTAAACAAAACATTATAGTAATATTTTAATTATCAAAATTAGAAATAACCCAATAGCAGCACCATACACAAGCCTATGAAGTTGCATCGAGCAAGCAGCAAACATCCTGAATAGTGTGTCCATGCGGTCCCATCCCGCACAAAAAACTGGCGTAGACCTCTGATGGTCCGCCAACCATAGAATAAAATGGTTCAGAGCGACGAGGAGGAGCGGTTTCCTCTTCTCCTCTGAGGTTTCTGTCCCCCGGAAACGGGGGAACCGAAGGGGGCGTAAAGACTATTGAAGAAGACCGAGATGAGAGGTGGACCCTCCCTTAAGGGTAAGGGAGGACTGGTGGGTTTTCGAAGAGCCCTCATTATATTAGCTTCTTCACAATATACATTGTATCAAACCACATTTGACCAATCGTTTCCAACACTCCGAATCTCAGGAGTTTCAGAAATCTCTTGCGACGCAACACAGCCTTCAAGAGGAAAGCCTCCTCATTATCAAAAAGATAATGCCCGAAATTACCACCCTTGAACACTTCACCCAACAACACTTTACCAAGACTCTCGTCAGGAGAACACAGCATCCATTCAGCATCCATGAGGAACACCTCCTTCAGCACCCACATTAGAGCAGCCGCGGTATTCCTCATCCCCATTTTCCTGATAAGCGCCATAGCCTCTACCCTCTCATCCTTCGAAGAAGACATCAGCACATAGTAAAAGTCGTTCATCTGTCGCAGACCAATACCCCCACTAAAGAAATGACAATGGATATGAGCAAGTTGCATCAGCAAGTTAAACATCGCCGAAGGAATTCTGAATCCCCGGTCACACATGACCGAGTTTCTCACCTCACTCTGCAAGAACCTCTGCAGCCGATGACAATGAGAGGGAAAGAAAAGACCCGAAGAAGGAAGGAAATGCACTTCGATATCAATACCACTCGCCCCAGGCAACAGATGCACATGATGATATGTAGCCTTCTCCGCCCTGTCGGCCAGTCCATGTCGGTCTATCCAGTCCACGACAAATTCCTTCCCCCCATCCACAAAGATGTCGATATCACCAGGAATTCTGCATCCCCTTACAGGATAAAGTAGCTCATTGCCCTGTCCTTTCAATATCACGGTAAAGATACCATTCTCATCAAACAGCTGTGTCAGCCTTTTCGCCTCCACATCAAACTTCACATTCTTTCGCTTGATAACCTGCGAGATACCCATCCATTTCAGCACCAAGGCAGTAGGCGGTTTAGTACCACCGAGGTTCACATTTCTGTTGACGCCCTCGAAAACCACTCCCAGCATCGACTGCCTTTCAGCCTCCTTATACAGTCCCTTCCAGGCCTCCATAGGAATCACCACAGCCTCATCCGAAATCCCCAGTCCCAACCTTATCAGTTGAAAGAAAATACTATAGTCCTTTTCCATGCGTTTCTATCTCCAAGCCCACGATTACAGTCAAGCCATTCAAGGCAATATCTGCTTCCTTGATTTTATTGA
>ENA-ORPK01001781-ORPK01001781.1-human-gut-metagenome-genome-assembly--contig:-NODE-1781-length-16185-cov-2.785431_pt1 | contig 16185 bp, 14 predicted proteins | sample MGYA00242139_ERZ509068 | MGnify/ENA primary metagenome ERZ509068 (study PRJEB26280, sample SAMEA2338687) | human gut metagenome | biome: human gut; feature: human-associated habitat; material: faeces... | reverse complement strand
GAAGCAAGAGCGAAACCTCTGTCTGCTTTAACTTCGATAGGTACTTGGTAAGTAGAACCACCGATACGTCTAGCTTTTACTTCCAAAAGTGGAGTTGCATTTGTCATCGCTTTTTGGAAGATATCTAGTGATTTTTCTCCAGTTCTTTCTTCTATTTTATTCAATGTAGCATAGAAGATTTTTTCTGCTAGAGATTTTTTACCACGTCTCATAATTCTGTTGATAAATTTAGAAATATCAACACTGTTATATACTGGATCTGCTAATGGAACTCTTTTAGCTGGTTTAGAACGTCTTGACATTACTTCTTACCTCCTTTAGCATTTTTCTTAGCACCGTATTTAGATCTGCTTTGTGCTCTGTTTGCAACACCAGCAGTATCAAGTGTACCTCTAACGATGTGGTAACGAACACCTGGAAGGTCTTTTACTCTGCCACCTCTGATAAGAACAACACTGTGTTCTTGTAGGTTGTGACCGATACCAGGGATATATGAAGTAACTTCAAATCCGTTTGTTAATCTAACCCTTGCAACTTTTCTTAAAGCTGAGTTTGGTTTTTTAGGGGTTGTTGTATAAACCCTTGTACATACTCCACGTCTTTGAGGACAATTCATCAAAGCTGGAGATTTTGTTTTGTCTGTAAGCTTTTTACGTTCACTACGTACAAGCTGGTTAATTGTAGGCATTTAATTTCTCCTTTTGTTTTCTACCTTATCGGCAAAACCACATCCTGAAACCCTTACGCATTCCGGTTATGACTGGACCACTGAATAGCTTTATTCAAGATTTCTTACGTCCTATTTTTGCCTGACTGACGAATATTTCAGCACGAAAACATCGACAGTGTATCTTTATTAAACAACGACTATGCTTTAATGTCAACCGATATTGCAAATATGTTAAAAATGCTATATAATTTTAAACAAAGTCTGGGAGAAATTTTATGAAGAAAGAATATAAAAATAAATTAATAGAGATCGGTGGATATTGCACCTGCCTTACAATAATGTTAGCAATAGGGTATTTTAGCGGATATTTAAAAGGTTTTGCGCCTGACGACTTTGTAAATGCCTATGAACAAATTACCGCAGATTTGTCAAAATCTTCTGCTATGAAAAATGCAAACGTGAGCTTTTCTAGGACAAAGTCTATCGGCTCTAAAACAACTTCAACATATAATGATTACCAAGCAGCAAGAATTCCTGTTGCTGTAATTAGAGGTGTTAATACATCCAGAACTTGGACTGAAATATTTAATTCTCATAACAAAACTGTTTTTTACCTATATGACAAGCAAGATGACAGTTTCGATACTTCAATTAAAAATTTCGTCAACAATGGAGTATTGTCATCAAAGTATACTGTTTACTCTTATGGAAAAGATGATTTTAGAAATTTGCGTCTTGGAGAAGTTGGTCCATCCAAGATTTGTAATAGTTTACAAGAATGTAATCAAGTAAGACAAAAAGCTTCAGATTATTCCACAATGGCAGAATTTTTAAAATATTGTGGAAAAACGATGTGTATCATAAATCCATCTAAAGGCGAATATGTTAGAGTAAAAACTCGAAATTCTGCAATAAAAATGCTTGATGATTTACAAAATTGGTAGTTTAAACCAGTTTAAAATCTCCATTTTTCTTGATGTGCTCTACTAATCCACCATCTTCCAAAAGTTTTATCATAACAGGTGGAAGCGGTTCGATTGGGATAATTGCACCATTTGTAAGATCAGTTAAAATCCCTTTTTCAATATCTAAATCTAGTTCGTCGCCTGCATCAATTGCATCAGTGTCGGCTTCAATAGCTAAAAGCCCGATATTAATAGCATTTCTGTAAAAAATTCTAGCAAAAGATTTCGCAATAACAGCTCCAACTCCTGCTATTTTAATGATTTGCGGAGCGTGTTCTCTGGAAGAGCCAAGCCCAAAATTAGAACCACCTACAACGAAGTCTCCTTTTTTCATTGAACTGGCAAATGTCGGGTCTGCATCTTCCAGCACATGTTTTGCAAATTCAGGTAAATTAGAACGCAAGTGGAACAATCTCCCAGGTGCGATATGGTCGGTTGAAATGTTATCTCCAAATTTAAAAGCTTTACCCCTCATACATTTTCTCCTATAAATTATCTCCTGCCTTGATTATACTACAAAATAATGTTATAATGAAATTATTAAGCAAAAAAGGAAATAATAATATGTATTTTGATAGAAAATGTAAAATAACTTTTATATGTAACGGTGCAACTATATATAGTGAAGATGACAGATTTACAGACTCTGAGAGTTATCCTCCGCTTAGTGATGCTGGGGTTGAAGAAATTGAAAAAATTTGTGATTTTTTAAAGGATAGAGGCATTAAGAATGATAAAATTTATACTTCTCCGGCAACTCGTTCGGTGCAATCTGCATCAATGATTACAAAATTGTTTAAGCAGGATTTTGAAATAATTGAAGATTTACATCCCAGAAAATGCGGGAAATTCAACAATTTGACGTTTGAACAGGTACATGAAGACTACCCGAAAGATTTAGAAAGGTTAATAAATTGTCCTGAAGAGGCGATTCCGGAAGATGCTGAAAGTGTTACAGCTTTTATAAACAGAGTTGATGCGACATTAAATAAAATCATTGAAGAAAATCAAGGTGGAAGAATTATAATTGTAACCCATAAAGATATTATAAAAGCTGCAATTGTTGCTGCATTGAAAATGCCCCACAGTTCATTGCACCGAATTTATATAAAATCCGGTAGTGCTACTCAAATAAGCTATTTTGAAAAATGGGCAAGTTTAGTTTATTGTGACTATACACCTGTGTAATGATGTTTTATTCAATTTCATCAATACGTCTTTGATGTCTACCGCCTTCAAATTCTGTATGCAACCAAACATCAACAATATCAAGAGCCAAACATTCTCCAATTGCGCGTTGACCTAGACATAGAATGTTTGAATTGTTGTGTGCTCTTGTTGCTCTTGCGGAGAATGTGTCAGAACATAATGCTGCTCTTATCCCTTTGACTTTGTTCGCAGCAATTGACATTCCTATACCTGTTCCGCAAATTAATATCCCTTTGTCTGCTTCACCTGACACGACTTTTTTCGCAACCTTTTGGGCAATAATAGGATAATCACAAGACTCTGTTGTGTATGTTCCCATATCTTCATATTCAAAATTGTGTTCTTTTAGATAATTAATAATTTGGGCTTTATATTCAAAACCGCCGTGGTCAGATCCGATTGCTATTTTTGTCATAATTTTCTCCTTGTATATTTTAATTATACAAATTATGAGAAAATTTGTAAATATTATTACTCAAAAAAGTAGGTCGGCATTGCTATGCCGACGCTACATTAATGTTTCATCATTCTCCCAAGTCCAGTGTAACTGTCTGTTGTCTAGTTACCTTATCAAGATCCGCCTGTCCAGTTGGCGTCACCTGTTCCTGTTACATTTAATTTATCCGCTTGGAATCCTTTATATGAGCCATCTTGAGCTTTACCAACAATATATGTTTGTTCATTACCGATTTTTACTCTTATGTATCCATCTAAGTTTTCAGCGATAACAGCTTTTCCTTTAAATGTGCCTAAATTTTTGGTTCCGCCAACTGGTATAGATTTTAAAGTTTCTGTTTTAATTTTTAGATTACCAACCATTGTTGTTCCATTACCTTTATCTTCAACTGTGCCAAGGGTAATACTACCAGCTGATATATCTGAAATTTTAGTTGCATCAGCTCCTGTAGCTTCTTTAAAAGCGTTAAGAACAGCCTCTGTAGTTCCTAATTTATCAGTAGTTGCCTGATCAAATAGTGCTGGAGGTTTTTCTTTTGCTGTCGTGTCTTTCGCTGTAGTTGCTGTGGCTGGTTGTGCAGTCTTTTTAGCTTTTATAGATTTATCTAATCCAAGCAATTCAGCAAGATTTTTAGCCTCTTTTTTGTTTTTTGGATCATCTGGATCAGTATATTTATAAGTCAAATTACCTTCTTCATCTGCCAAGACCTCGTAGCCGGCTTTCTTAGTTAAGCCAAGACTATCAAGAGTTTTACGAGCTTGTTCTTGTTTAGATACTTCTGTGGTAGTTTCTTTAGTTGTTTTAGACGATTTTTCAGAGCCACCGCCACCTTCAGTGTCGGAGACTCCTCCGCCACCTCCACCGATGCCGAACATACCTAAGATGTTGCCGAGTAATGATGTGCCGAGTCCGATACCCATCATCCAGTTCATCCAGCTAGGAGTACTATTGTTGTTGTTACAACAACAGTCATCATATATTCCATAACCATTACCGAAGAAATTGTTGTTCACGACAGTGGTGCTTGGAAAAATATTCGTTCTTCCCATGCCTCGGAATTGTCCAGCTCTTAAATTGTGCGTTAATGATTGGCGTGGTCCACCTGACCAGCCTGTAATACCATAATTACTCATGGCTCTGTCCTCTTATTTTTTTTGTTCTCTTATATATATAAAGTATATAAATGCCATATAATTTCAAAATTGACTAAATTCGTTACAAAAGTTAATAATTTTTGTATAAATATTATAAAAGGCAGGTATAACCTGCCTTTGAGTATTATAAATAAGTGTCTTATGAATTGATTAAATCTTCTAAAGGATAGTCTTTGCCTGCTATTGTAACTGTATAGCATCCATGTTTGCCATATTTTTTGACCGGATATTCTTTGTCTCCGTTTACAATACAAAGAGCTTTAGTATCTAGTGTTCTGAAATGTCCATTCCAGTTTGAAAAGTCACTGAATTTTAAGAAAGAATTTCTATCATCATTAGGAGCTTTAAATTTCCAAGTTCCTCTTAGTTTTCCTTGATTAATTGTTAGTAATGCTGTACCATCTTCATTACTTGGGGTTTCTGATGTTAACTTGGCAATAGAGTTTTCAGAGCCATTCTTAGTCATTATTAAGGCGAAAGCGCCGGTTTCCTTTCTTTGTATTGCAGTAGGACTTACTCGCTTATTATTTTTCTTGGTTGTTTTTACAGGTTTAGTTGCTTTTTTATCTGCATATACCGGCAAATCCAATTTATTCAAGTCTGCAACTTTACCATCTTTAATTCCGTTAGGGTTTGCTGCCAATACCCATTTTTTATAAGTTGCTTTTGTATCATCTTCTGCATTTGGAAGCATTTTATCAACCAGGTCATCAATTGTCATACCTTTTTTTATGTTGTTTTTAACATATGTTGAGCAGTTTTTGAAGCCTTTCCATTCCAAGGCTTTATCATTTATTTTTACATTTGTTAAATCTTCTTTTTTGTATCCGCCTTTGTGAACAACTCCGTCATCATCTGCGTCACCGGCTCCTTCTCTAGAAGTATCATTTCCGTCATCTACTTCTTCTGCATTTGAAGGTTTTACAGTTGTAAGCGAATCTTCTAATGAACCAACTTTTTCATCAGGAGAAGTACCCGTTGTCATTTTAGTCATAAGTTCAGGGAGAGATGAAGCTGTATAACTTTTTCCGTCTTTATTGTATGTGTATTCTAGTTTCCCATCACTTGTTTGTGATACTGCATAACCGTTTGATGCTGTGAAACCAAGGCTTGTCATGTAGTTTGTGATAGTTGTTAAATTGTTATTTGCACTATCATTTGCTCCGCCAGCGCCTTCGTTAGATGTATTTGTAAAATTGTAGTAAGGCATTGTAGAAAAATTGTTCGCAAACTGCATAAGCGGAAATTGATATTGTGGAGTAGCTCCAAGATTTAATTGAGGCATAAAGTTATACAAGCCATTGCCTTGCATAGCCATCATTAAATATTGATTGATTCCAAAATTGTTGCACATACATTTCTCCTTGAGAGTTTATACTCTTTTTCTTCATTTCTTTTATTTGCTATACTTCTCGTTAATTATTTTGTCATATTCTTTTTTTGTCATCATGTGGTTTTGTAGAACGTATTCTTCTGAAAGCTTTTGTTTGCCGGATTTGAAATTATCTTTTGCTTGTTTCATAGCCAATCCGGTTTTTTGCGTTTCTCCTTCTTTGGTAATGTTGTCACTTGCATCTTTCATAAGTGATGTCATTCCAAAATTTGAAACGTTATTCAATGTAATATCTTCGCCAACTCCAGGATATTTTACCTTTTTTCCGGATGTTTGGGCGTTATAGTCGAATTCAGGAACATTGATTTGATTGTGTTCTTCGTCAGACTTATAGAAGCGGTTTACAATAGCGTTTAATGTATCTCCGCTGTGTGTAATTGCATTGATATCATAAGTTACGTTGCCTTTGTCGTCAACGTGTTGTGCCTTAACTTTATCCTTTACGTATTTTTGTTGTTCAGGAGTTAATTTTTCAAAACCGTTAATAGTATTCAGCTGTTCATCAAGAGTTTTTTCAACAGTTTTAACAGCCCCGCCATCATTAGATGGGGCTACACTCTGTCTCTTAAGTTTGCTTGTATCGATCGGTTTTGCAGGTCTATTTTTACGTTCTGTTTCTTCGGCATTAGTTTTTTTATTTTTTTCTTTTTCTGTTTTTAAATCTTTAATTTCTTTCTTAGCTTCTGCAAGTTGATCTTCTAAACTTTTAACTTTTGTAGATAAAGTAGAGTTAGTTTTATTTTGATTATAACCACCGAATGGATTATAAATATTGCTCAATCCGCCAAAATTAAACAAGCCTCCACCTTGGTTGCCATTAATCATTGAATTAAGCATCATAAAGCCGAATAAATCATTCATGCCGCTATTGCAGTTACAACCATAGTTGAAACTGTTTCCGAACAATGAATTACAGCCGAACATCGGAGTCGCGCACATTCCTCTGAACGGAGGGAACATTGGCATTCCGAAAAAGTTATTGTTGATAACTGTTCTGCTGCCACTGCCCCAGAATGTCCGTGGGCCGTGAAGATATGTGTAAAATGATTCTGACATATTATATCTCCGATTTGTACAATTATATATATAAAGTATATATAAGTTCAATAATTGCGCAAATGGTGTAATTTGCTTAACATAAATTAATAATTAATAATTTATGAGAATGCTTAAATATCAAGTCCACTAAATAAAGTTAATGATGTAATTTCTTTTAACATTGGGAAATCTTCAATCTTGTTTGATTTTACAAAATCTATTGCTTCATTTCTGGCAATTTCAAGAATTTTAGCATCTCTGACAATATCTGAGATTATTAAGTCAGGCAAGCCACTTTGACGAGTTCCGAGAAATTCCCCTGGGCCTCTGAGTTGCAAGTCTTTTTCTGCAATAACAAAACCGTCATTGGTTTGCGTCATAATATTCAGACGCTCTCTTGTTTCTTGCGATTTTGTTGAAGTGTGTAAAATACAGTAAGATTGCAAGCTATTACGTCCGACACGCCCTCTTAGCTGGTGAAGTTGCGACAAGCCAAACCTTTCGGCATTTTCAATCAGCATAACAGTTGCATTCGGAACGTCAACCCCAACTTCCACAACTGTTGTCGAAACAAGAATGTCGTATTTTTTATTTTTGAAATCCGCCATTACTTGCTCTTTTTCGTCGTTTTTGAGTTTTCCATGAAGTAGCCCGATTTTGAATTGTGGGAAAACTTCGTTTTGAAGTCGTTCCGCCTCAATTGTTGCGGCTTTTGCGGATAATGTTTCGCTCTCTTCAATTAGCGGATAGACAACGTAGGCTTGGCGTCCGGCTTCGATTTCTCGTTGAATAAGGTCGTAAACTCCCCTGTGAGAAGTTACGAGCGATGTTTTAATCGGTTTTCTTCCTTTTGGAAGTTCGTCAATAATTGTCAAATCGAGATCTCCATGGACAGTAAGTGCCAAAGTCCTTGGAATTGGAGTCGCAGTCATTGTAAGCATTTGCGGATTTTGCGATTTCTTTTTTAAGACATTTCTTTGTTTTACGCCAAATCTGTGCTGTTCATCAACTACAATTGCCCCAAGGTTGTAAAAATCGACGTCATCTTGAATTAGGGCGTGGGTCCCGACTGCAATATTCATTTGTCCGTTGCGTAAGTCTGTGCGGAATTTTTCACGAACTTTTTTACCTTGACTGCCAAGAAAAAGCCCAACGCTTATGCCCATTGGAGCAAGCCATTGTTGAAGGTTGTTGTAGTGTTGTTGCGCAAGAATTTCAGTCGGTGCCATAAGGGCTCCCTGATAACCGTTTTCAACACCTGCAAGTAGCATAATTGTTGCGACGACTGTTTTCCCGCTACCAACATCGCCTTGTAACAGCCTTGCCATAGGAATATCAGAGTTTAAATCTGTTAAAATCTCATTTACTGCACGTTTTTGAGCTCCTGTAAGTTCAAACGGTAAGCCGTCTATAAATTGGTGCACAAGTCCTTTTTCTTTAATTTTTAAGGCAAGTGCAGAGTGATTTGCGGAGTTTTGCTCTCTCAGGCGGACAAGTTTAAGTTGTATCAAGAATAGTTCTTCAAAAATAAGCGAAAATCGGGCTTGTTCAAGCAGTTCTTGACTTTCCGGAAAATGAATTTGCTCGACTGCAATTTTTTTGTCTAGAATTCCAAGTTTTTCTCGTATAAAATCAGGGATAACATTTGTGATTTCGTTTTTGTAAGCCTGAATAGCATTGAAAATTGCACGACGTAAAACTTTTATGCTCAAATCTTCGCAGACTGTGTAAATCGGGACAATTCTTGCGATATTCAGGTTTGAATTTTGGTTTTCCAAAAATTCGCCTGTCATAATTGAATAAGTCGGTTTATCAAATGTTAATTTGCCGTCGTAATTGTTTCGTTTAACCTTGCCGGAGAGCATAATTCCGGCGTTTATAGGAAACTGTGATTTTGTCCTTTCGAGCATAAATCGGTTTGATTTCGCTTGGAAAAAGCTTAAATCAAGTCGACCACTTTCGTCAGCAATTGCAACCTTTACGACTGATAATTTCTTTTGAGTATTGAAGGCAGAAACTGATTTGATATAGCCGAAAACTGTTGTGGTTTCACCTTCTTTGAGATCTCTAATTAAGGTTCTTGATGAGTAATCGATGTGCTTTTTGGGGAAATACATCATCAAATCTTGAACAGTATAAATGCCTAGCTTGTTGAGTTTATAAGCTATTTTAGGCCCGACACCTTTCATATACATTACATCGGTTTCAGTAGCTGATTTGAGGTGTTGTGGTTGCACTTGTCCGGTATTAGAATTTTGTTCGTTGTTTTTTGCTTTTGCCTCTGATGTAAGAACTCGAATAAGGTTGTCAATGCTCTTCCTTCGCTCATTTACGCCGGCAAAAGGGTAGTGTTCAAAAGCTTCTGCAATAACAGCCCATTTAGGATTTTTTTTCGAAAGCTTATAATACTTTTTGGCTTCATTCTTTATAAAGGTCGAAAAAGCTTGTGTTTTACCATGAATATCGATATATTTGTATTGAATTTCTATTTCAATCGCTTTTTTTAATTGTTCAATATTTTCAATCATAATCTATTCGCTAAGCTTCAAAACCTCGTAAATATCCATCTTTTTGGCTTTTCCACGAATTGTAACATCTGCAATCTTGATTACATCAACGATATCTGCAACGCAAGAATATGTTGAACTGCTGATAAGCATATTTGTTTTGTAAACCTTGTTGTAGCTTTCAATACGGCTTGCAAGGTTTACCATATCTCCGATAACAGTGTATTCAAGACGTTTCTCTGAACCGATGTTTCCGACAAACGCTTCTCCTGTATTAATCCCAATACCGATTTCGATTTTCGGTTTGCCTTCCGCAAGCCATTTGTCTTGAAGCTGATCAACTTTTTTTAGCATGTCACAAGCACATCTGACTGCATTTTGTGGGTGATTGATATCTTGAATAGGTTCTCCAAAAATCGCCATAACAGCGTCCCCGATAAATTTGTTTATTACGCCATTGTATTTGGTGATAATCGGTTCAATCTCTGAAAAATATTCATTCAAAATTACAGAAACCTCTTCTGCTGTCATCTTTTCGCTCATACTTGTAAAACCTCTGATGTCAGCAAAAAGAACGGTTACATTTGCTTTTTTGCCCCCGAGTTTGATGTCGTCTATATTTTGAACAACGTTTTTCATAATGTCTTGTGAAAGATATTTACCCATCGCGTTTTTGATTTTTTCTTTGTTTCTGCCTTCAAGAATAAATCTGTACGAATATCCAAAAATCATTGTACTTAATTGAACCGCAAGTGGGGTAATAACGAGTGGTACAAGGTTATTGTTAAAACAGATTATACAGAAGATAAAGTATAATATCGCAATTCCGATTAATGTGAATAGTGATGGTAAAAACGCCATAAACCGAATGATTGCAAAGGTTATAGTCGATAATAAAACAATTGTTAGTGTGTTTACAAGCGCATTGAATTCTGTCATAAACTGGTTGTTTAAGAAGTTATCAAGGATTGTTGCCTGAATATCCACCCCAGGGTGCTTTGTTGCAGTTACTGTTTTCAAAACATCCTCGACAGCAAGTGCATTGGCGCCGACAAATATAATTTTATTGTCAAATTCTTTTGGCGAAATTATTGGTTTTTTACCTTGTTTTATGAGTCTGTCAGAATTAATTATGTCGATTGCGGAATAAGTTTTATGAGTATATTCACTGTTTGGTAAAAATTTACAGAATTTTATTTTATGTCTTATATCACCGTTTGTGTTGAATACAGGGATTTTTAGCCCTGTTTTATCTACAAAAATATATTTGTTTGTTAGGGTTAATTTGTTGGTTTTATTTGCCATCATATAGGCTTTTAGCGCTAAGGACGGGTAATAATCGTCGTTATAACTGATTAAGTCTGTGGCATCTCGTAAAACTCCATCGACTGAATTTAATGTTAAATTCACTGAGCCTACATTTTTTTGTGCATCAAAATAAGCTCTAGGAAACATAGTTAAACTGTTGTAACTACTATATCTTGAATTGTTTTTAGTTCTTTTGTCGGCAATATCAATAAAAAATTTGTGCTGAAAGTCTTCGTCGTAGCTTGTGCCAAGCTCTTGATTTTCGTAAAGTGCCGGAAGCGCCATATAGCCCCCGACATAGTTGTCAGAGGCTTTTACGACATTAAAGAAATAGCTGTCAGAGCTTGGGGGATTGTTTTTGTCTAAGTTGCTCAAAATTGAGTCAAAGACAACAACTTTCGCATTTGTGTATTTGTTTAAGTAGTCAAAGACTTCTCCATACAATGATCTTGCCCAAGGCCATCTATAACTGTCTACGGATTTGTTGTCGATAATTATTAGCGAAATCTCATCAGAACCCTTCATTGTTGAGTCTGTGAGATTCGTCATTGTATCATAAATTGGACTTTCCCAAAGATTTATTGATATAAATGCAATTATCAAAACCAAAAATATGTGTACAAAAATTGATTTTATAAAAAAAGCTTTTCCCTTAAATATTTTCATATCCAACATCCCTAATTATTCATTTTATTTTATGATATAATAAATTAAGAAAAAAGGATAGTTTATGAAAGAAAATTTAATCAAACTTTTATCGCAAGAAAAAATATTACCTATATTGAGAAGTAGTGATGCTAAAACAGTGATCGATTGGGCAAATGCACTTATAGATGGAGGTGTTAAAATACTTGAAGTTAACGTTCAAAATCCATCAATTTATAAGGCTATTGAAGAAATTTCAAAGCATGCTTCTGTTTGTGCTGGTGGAATTATTACGGCTATGCAGGCAGAAGCTTCTATTGCATCAGGTGCAAAAATATTATCTTCTCCTATTTTTTCTAAAAATTTAGTAAAAATATCAAAGGATAAAGAAATTCCTTATATTGCAGAAACTTCTACAGCAAACGAAGCTTATAATGCATGGAAAGCACGTATTCCGCTTATTAAAATTTACCCGATTACAGCAATGGGCGGAGCTATGTATGTTGAGGATTTACTCAGACCAATGCCGTTTTTGAATGTTATGCCATTAGGAAGTGTTAAACTTGATGAAGTTCACACATACATAAAGGCAGGTGCAACTTGTGTTGGGGTCGGTAGAGATTTTTATGATGGTTATTCTCTGTCAGAAATCACAACAAGAGCTAAAAAAGTTCTTAGTGAGTTGAAAGGCTAATAATGAACGAAAAGTTGGATATAATTGCGATTGGGGAATGTTTAATAGAATTGTCAGCGAATACCAAAATGTCTGATGCTGAATGTTTGTACAAGTACTATGGCGGAGATGCTTTGACGGCAGCTATTTCAGCACTTAGGATGGGAGCTAAAGTAGGATTTATTACTCGTGTTGGAAACGATTCATTTAAAGATTATTTGCTTGATGGCTGGCATAGTGAAGGTTTGGATATTTCTCAAGTTAAAATTTCTAATGAGCAAAACGGTTTGTATATAATTGCAAGACCTTCTTGCAAGGAAAAAGAAATCGCTATTTATAGAAAAAAAATTGCACCGTCAAAGCTTTCGATTGAAGATATTAATGAAGAATATATTAAAAATGCAGGTGTTGTTTACGCATCAGGTGTAACTCAATCTCTTTCACCATCCGCTAGTGAGGCCGTTGAATATGCGTTCAAACTTGCAAAAGCGCATGATATAAAGACTGCGTACGATCCAAATTATCATTCTGCCTTAACTACTCCAGAAGATGCGAAAGATGCTTTCTTTAGAATAAGTTCAAATATTGATATATTGTTCTTAAATATGAAATTGGATTCGGTTAATATATTAGATATAAATTCGCATGAAAATATAATAAAAAGATTGTGGGATATGGGAATTTCTACCGTAGTTCTTAAATCGACCGAACAAAAAGGATATTATACCGGTTATAATGGTAATATCAATTTTACAGAATTTTATACAAGTGATTGTTTGGATACAACATGTTCTGGCGATGCATTTAATGGTGGATTTATGTATGCATTAACTCATGGATTTACCGAATTTGAAGCTACAAAATTTGCTTCAATCGTTGCTGGATTGCAAGCAAAAGGAATTGGCGCAATAAAATCAATTCCATATAAAGATGAAGTATATTCAATTTACAGAGGAAATAATGGTTAAAGTTGCGATATCAGGATATTATGGATTTAAAAATTTTGGAGATGAAGCTATTTTATCAGTACTTACATCTCATTTAAAAACAATTGCAAATACAGATATTACAGTCTTTTCAAGTGATTGTGAGTTTACAGAAAAAACTTATGGAGTAAAAGCTGTAAAACGTTTTGATTTGAAAGCGGTTATTAATACAATTATGTCTTGCGATATCCTTATTTCAGGTGGTGGAAGCCTTTTACAAGATGTGACAAGCTTAAAAAGCTTGATTTATTACTCATTTATAATTGCTCTGGGCTTACTTTTTAATAAAAAGGTTATAATTTTTGCACAAGGTATTGGTCCTTTAAATAGTAATACTGCCAAAATTGTAGTTAAAAATCTTCTTAAATATTGTACTTACGTAACTGTTAGAGATGAAAATAGCCAAAAATTGTTGAAGGAGTTGGGGGTAAAATCAGAATTGGTTTGTGACCCAATTTATTCTCTTAACATTAAACCTAAGCAGTCTGGAGATGTTGTTGGTATTCAGCTTAGAGAATTCAAAACAATGAATCAAGAACTTTTGCAAAAACTTGCTTTGCTTGTTATTACAAAGTTTTCTGATAAAAAAATTGAAATTTTTTCTTTGCAAAAAACTCAGGATTATGGATTAAGCAAACGTTTTGAAGGGCTTGTTAAATCTTTTAATCCAGAGGTTAAAACAGAAATTGTTGAAGAGGATATTATAAATCGTTTATCAAGTCTTGAATATCTTGTTGGAATGCGCTTTCATGCTGTTTTAGTCGCCTTAAAATGCGGAATTAAAACAACTGCAATCAATTATGATGTCAAAGTTGAAAAAATTGCCAAAGATGCAGGAATTCCGATTATTTCCATGGATGCGCATGAAAACATGGAAGAAATTTATCAAAAAATGCAAAATCTCAACAGAGAAGATTTGTTGAGATTCGCGAATTCGAAACTATTTGATTGGAAGAAGTTTGATGAATTATTTATCATCTCCAAATAGTTGCTTGTAGGTTCTTCTAACAGCTTTATCAACACTAGTATTTTGAGTGTTTGTCAAGTTTTCTGTATTCTTAGCATATTCTTCTGATGTAATAATACCATCTAACTTATCATCACTGCCGGAATCAAGTGCTGCCATCATTGCACTCATTTCTTTCCAGTCAAGTTTGCCATCGCCGTTTTGATCAAGCTTGTTGAATGCAACAGAAGCTTGGTATTTTGCTTGTAATTTTTTATCTTCAGATGCATTTGATTTCAAATCTTTCATGCTATGATCTATGAATTCATCAAGCGTTACTTTACCATCACTGTTACCTGATGCTTGGTCAATTTGTGCTACGTAAGATTTCCCAAGATCACTTACAGCTGTTTTGTATGTTTCTGCATCCTTGGTTTGCATTCCGCCTTTTATGATTTCAAATTTTTCTCCGGCAACAGCTTTATCCTTGTCTACCATTTTTTTAGATTTCGCATCGAAAGCTTCACCTTTGTCAGTACTTTGATTTTTATCAACATCACCGGCATATTTAGCATTTGTTTTTGCTAATTGAGTTTGTGTATTTGTATTGTTATTGAACAAATTAAAGAATTGATTGTTATTATTTTGACCTGAAAGAAGTTTTTGCATATCATACTGCATTGATAGGTTTTGTCCCCACTGTGCAGCAAGCATGTTTCCATACTGAGTATTCAGGCTATTCATTTGCATAGAATAATTCGGCATCCCAGCTCCTAATGGGTTAACATAAGGATTCATAGGATTGAACCAACTATTATTGCAACATCCCATGCCCATCATGCCGTTGCTGTAAAAACCTCCGCCGAATATACTTCTTTGATGGTAACAGCTGTTATTCATTCCGTGAATCATAGCACCTGTCGCACCAATGGCAAAAGTAGTTTGCCCAATTGCCTTGGTCCATTTGGCGATTTGACCATTATTTATTCCGTTTTTTACGCTGTCCCAGAATGTCATGTTACTCTCGCTATTTTATACTCTTATATATATAAAGTATATACTGCTTAAATAATTGCTTATTTAAAGGAGAAACTGTAACAAATCTTAATAAAATTTGTATAAAAAAAGAACTCTTTCGAGTTCTTTATAACTGCCCTGGGCCAGACTTGAACTGGCACTGGATTTAACTCCAACCGGATTTTAAGTCCGACGCGTCTACCGATTCCGCCACCAGGGCACATATTCTATTTTCAATTAATTCCCTAGCGGACTCGGTAGACGGTGTCTACTCTCCCCTCCTTCTTTTTTGATAATTAATCAAAAAAGTGGAGTCCTTGCCACCAGGGCTAATATTAAATTTTCAAAATCTTGCTAAACTTCACTCAATAAGCTTAATTCAGCATATTCATGATACCCTAAATCCTTTTGAATGTCAAGAAATTTATTTTACCTCAAATGTAATTAAATATTTATTCAATTCCTGAATTTTTTCTGTTAATTTATTAATTATTTTTGTTAATTCAGCATTTACTAATGATTGATTATTCAAAGTAACTTTGCCAAATAATGCCGGATATTTGATATTTTTTAATAACAAGTCTCTAAACGTTTTTAAACTGCTATAATCTGTAAGATCAATAATTTCACACAAATCAGATAATTCAATAAACAAATCACCTAGCTGATTTTTAGCTTTTAGAATATTTCTTAATTTAATTTGTTTTTGAATTTTTGTCATGTGAGATAAAATAATTTCATAATTTTTTTTGATTTTAGCCTTTTTACTTGGTAAGAATTTTTTAAAATAAGTCATAGTTTGGTTATAACCTGACTCTATCAAATCATTTCTTTTACTTTCGTTAATATTAAAATCAACAACAACTATATCACCGGTATTAAGCACAACATAATCAAATTTATCCTTATTTGCATAAATATTGGTGATAAACGATGTTGACATGGCAGTCATACAGCTGTAAACAGCATTTGCATAATCAATTCCCGATATGTCGTTTGTATCATAATTCCCTTCAAGTCTAAATTCAAGAATTCTTTCTTCATCTGTAAGAAGGTTTTTTGATAATTTCCACATTGGCCAGCTTTTTTGTAAATCGCCATCAACAAGCAAAGTTTTGTTATATTCAATCGGTTTCATTAACCCAGGCATACAACAAGAAATTCTAACAGCAGAGGCAATTTCGTAATCAGGAGTTTCTTGCACAGAAAATTCTTTG
>ENA-ORPK01001779-ORPK01001779.1-human-gut-metagenome-genome-assembly--contig:-NODE-1779-length-16213-cov-3.812477_pt1 | contig 16213 bp, 18 predicted proteins | sample MGYA00242139_ERZ509068 | MGnify/ENA primary metagenome ERZ509068 (study PRJEB26280, sample SAMEA2338687) | human gut metagenome | biome: human gut; feature: human-associated habitat; material: faeces... | reverse complement strand
AGCGGCGCCCTTGCCACCACCTTCCTCACCGATTACGCCCAGCCCGCCGATGAGGATATGGTCTGGAGCGTCTGGAGCGGCAACGCCAGGGTCAAAAGATGACATCATTTATAACAAATTATTGACAAAGCACCCCCGTCAGGTCATACGACCGGACGGGGGTGTCCGTTATGTTGGTTTACTTTTTCAGCCCTGCGAAGAGCTTGACGTTATCGAAGGTATAGGTATATTTGCCGTCCTCGATGCCGTGGACGATCTTACACACCGTGTCATTATAGGGCGTGGGGACGGAATACTTCTTGCCGTAGGCGCAGACAACGCCGTTGATCGCGTCTATCTCGCACTTCCTGCCCTTCTCGAGATCCTGGAGCATACTCGCTTTCAGGAGCCTGTGCTTCTTGATACAGATGGGGATAAGCGCAAACGAGATCTTCTTTTTGAGGTCGCCTTTATAATCGAGCAGCTTGACGACGTCCTTGCCCTGTATCGGCTCGATCTTTATGCCGGCAGCGGCGGCAACGTCGATGCACTCCTTAATGAGATTCTGGCAGCAGACTCTTGTATCCTTGCGCTCGGCAACGTCGCCGAAGGTGCCGCCCGTGACAGCCGACATGCCGCTGAAGGCCGCGTTTATCAGCAGCTTTGACCAGCGAACGCCCATGAAATTCTCTTTTATCTCAACGGGGCACATCTTCTCAAGGATCGCCTTGACCTGCATCAATTTGTCGTCGACCTGACCGTTCATCCTGCCGAGGTCGAAGCTCATGCTGTCCGGCTCGCTTGTCAGCTCCGAAACGCCCTTGCCGTGGAGCGTTGCGCCCCATGCGACGGTGCAGCCCATGGTTCTGTCCTCACCGACTACCTCGGCGACCGAAAGCTCGGGCATACCGTTCTGAAGCGTGCAGACTATGCAGTTATCCGTCATGTTCTTCTGCAAATTTTTAAGCACGTTTACGTTGTCGAGCTGCTTCGTGAGCAGGATGATAAGCTCGTATTTCTCCGTCATCTGATCGGGGGTCAGCGCATGAACGGGGACGGTCATATCGACCGTGCCGATTATCCTTGCGCCGCCTGCGTTGAGGGCGTCGACATGCTCTTTGTTGCGGGTTATCAGGTCAACATCGACACCCGCCTTTGCAAGATATGCGCCGAGCACCGTGCCCAGCGAGCCTGCACCGTATATTGCTGTTTTCATAATATACCCCTTCCGATTCGTTTTTGCGCGGGATTCGACGAATTCAGCGCACATTCCGAATAATATTATAGGAAGGAAGCGGAAATATGTCAAGGCTTTGTTATATCACAGCGTGCAAAAAAGGCGGCCGGACAAAAAGCCCAACCGCCTTCTGATTGCAATGATTTGCCTCGGAGATAACAGGTTATCTCTTGGAGAACTGGGGTGCACGGCGTGCGCCCTTGAGGCCGTATTTCTTTCTTTCCTTCATTCTGGGGTCTCTGGTAAGGAAACCTGCCTTCTTGAGGGTGGTACGGAGAGTCTCGTCGTACTGAAGAAGAGCACGAGCGATGCCGTGGCGGATAGCGCCTGCCTGGCCGGTGACTCCGCCGCCGCCGACGCGGCAAACGATGTCAAACTTATCGGTGGTGCCGGTAAGAGCGAGAGGCTGACGGACGATGAGCTTGAGAGTCTCAAGGCCGAAATAATTGTCTATATCTCTGTCATTGATGGTGATCTTGCCGGTGCCGGCATAAACGCGGACTCTGGCAACGGAGCTCTTTCTGCGGCCGGTGCCGTAGAAATAAGGATTTGAATCGTACATTATTTATAGCCTCCCTTTCTTAAAATTCCCAAACTGCGGGCTTCTGCGCTGCATGGGGATGCTCTGCGCCCTTGACGACGCGAAGTCTGGTGAGAGCCTTGCGGCCGATAACCGTGTCGGGAAGCATACCCTTAACGGCGAGAGTCATAGCGAAATCGGGTCTGGTCTTCATGAGAGTGCTGTATTTGACCTCTCTGAGATGGCCGATATAGCCGCTGTGATGATAATACATTTTCTGATCGAGCTTGTTGCCGGTCAGGATCGCTTTCTCAGCATTGATGATGATAACATGATCGCCGCAATCAGCGTGAGGAGCAAATGTGGGCTTATGCTTGCCGCGAAGAAGCTTTGCAGCCTCAACGGCGACCTTACCCATGGGCTTGCCCGCTGCATCGATCACATACCAACTGCGGGTGATGTCGCCCGCTTTAGGCATATAAGTAGACATAACTTTTCCTCCGATTTATTTTTTTCGTGCTTGCATATATTATCACACCCCGACAGCATTGTCAAGACATTTTTTCGGATTTTTTAATTTAAACTCCGCAATCTCTCGTTTTCTCTTGTTTTCTCGCTTTTATCGTGCAAAAGCTCACTCGTGATTTTTAAAATTTTTCTTGACTTGTGCCCACTGGACTTGATATTCGGAATGTTCACTATATGGAAGCGGACAATTTTGTGCAGTTTTAATGAAATTGTGTTTCGCCTCTTGACTTTTACAATATATTGTATATAATGATAAACAATGAGAACACAAGAAATATCTTTTCTTACTATATTTTGTTAATTTATTTTACATAATGCATTATGCTTCTGACTACTTTTGAGGAGGGATATCGATGTATACTTCTTTCAGCACGGATGCTGAGATCGGCGGTAGGCGCCTCACCGTCTACGGCATCGCCTATAACGGCGAGGCGCTCATCTGCTTCACTGAGGACAGGCAAGCGGCGGAGGAAGCGGCGTCGCTTCTCAACGAGAATTCCGTTGAGCCTTGCCACGCCATGGAGATAGTAGAGGATAGCTTTATCCGTTAAGTTGATACGGAAAAGGAGACCGCAGAGTGTACCTCCACCCTGCGGTCTCCTTTTTTATTTCATTTTAATACAAATAACAGTATAGCGCAAGGAAGTGTATCAGCGACCCTGCAAGCACAAATAGATGAAACACTCCGTGACAGTAGCGTGTGGTGCGCCCGAGCGAGAGGAACACCGTGCCGACGGTATAGACTGTGCCGCCGAGCAGGATAAGCCCGATGAGCGGCAGCGCATCCTCACAGTATTTCCAAAGCGGATATATCAGCACAAGGCACATCCAGCCGAGCACCATATACAGCACCATCTGAGCTACCTTGAAGCGCTCCTGGTCAATGTATGTCAGCGCCGTACCGACCGCGCCTATTATTACGCTAAGGGCGATCATTACGATCGCAAACGGGCGGTTGTAAGGCATAACGCCGACAAGCATCAGCGGAATACTCGTGCCCTCGATGAGCACATAGATAACGGCATGGTCGACAACTCGCAGCACCTTTTTGGCGTAAGACGGCTCGACTGCGTGATAGACCGTGGAGGCGGTGTAAAGCACCATCATCGACAGGCCGAATATGACTGCGGCGAGGCGGGAGTCAATGTCCGTGGCCTTCGACAGGAACAGCGCGCCGCTCAGCAGCCCGAAAAGTATCCCTACCCCGTGCGAAACCGAGTTGAATATCTCCTCGTTTTTTGTGTAGCTCGGCAGCTTGACTCGTTCAAAATACGTATTCATTTTTATTCTCTCCTTTTATGATCGTTGCTGCGCTTCTCGGAGCTTTCACTAAAAGCACTTTTACTGGAAATCATCCGAAATCTCTGTCAATGCTTTGTATTTCGGCGAGCGTTTTAGCCGTTAGCGACCGTAAAACATCCGATGAGATGCGCAACGGATATCGTTGACAATTAAAGGCTCGGCGTAAAAGCGAACGCCGGGAGTTGTGACGGCAATCGACAAGCGGTTCTTCAAATTGATTGTATTAATGTTTATGTGCCCGACACTGCATAAAAGCAGACTTGAGCAACCTGTGTTCCCCTCTGCCGACCGACCCGTTGCTTACAGTCTATACCCTTTCGCCGCAAATGTCACCCTACACCCACACCCGCCGCCTCTACAAATCCAAACTCTACGGTAGAGAATCACGACTCTACTCTCTACCCACAGTAGAATCGTTGATATATAAAGGAAAACGCCCCAAACCGCGATAAGCAGTTTGGGACGCTTTTGATGTTTTGGAGATTGTATTATATTGCTCTGTTCAGCCGCCGACGCCGATCTCGGCCATTTGGCGGTTATGCTCTTCGAGGGTTTCGGAGTAGTGGTTGGTGTTATCCTTGCCGTAGAAGAAGTAGTAATAATTCGTATCGGCGGGGTTACGGGCGGCGTCTATCGCTTTAAGCCCGGGGCAGCATATCGGCCCTGCGGGCAGCCCGACGCGCTTGTTGCAGGTGTTATAGAGAGCGGCGTACTTCGACTGATCCGCCACAAGGGGGTTGCCCGTGATGTAGTTGTTGACGTATTCTCTCGTCGGGTCGCAGTTGAGATATTTATAATCGCCGCCGGTACGCAGACGATTGTGAAATACGGAGGAGACAAGGCGCATATGCTCGCTGCTGCGGGCTTCTTTCTCTATCATCGAGGCGAGTATCAGCGTGTCGTCGTCGATGTCGCCGACCTTGGCGTGGAAGTTATTCAGCATCTTGATTAGAACGCTTCTCGGGCTGTCGCCGGTGTAGAAATCGTATGTATCGGGGAAGAGATAGCCCTCCATTTTGAAGCATCTGTCGCTGCTTGACGGGATAGAAAACGACTTCGGCGAATAGCTCTGGCACACGTCGTAGAAATCCTTGGCGGTGCAGACGCCCTTTGACTCAAGCAGATTCGCTATCTGCATGAAGGAGTAGCCCTCAGGGATAGTCACGCGCACCTGCGTTTTCTCGGTCGCCTTTGTGCATTCGGCCGACGCGGTCTGAGGAACGCTGCCGACGGCATTGTTATCGCCGGTTTCGTTCGACTGATTGCCGCCCCATGTTTCTATCGTGTAAGGGTCGGCGTTCGCGGGCACGGCGCTGCTGCCCGCCTCGCTCGGGTCTGCTTCCGGCTTCAGGGAGCAGCCGAAAAGAGCTGCCGTTATCATGCAAAGCAGCGTGACGACCGCCGCCGCACGGCATAATTTATTATACATTATTATTTGATCTCCTTAGGTGTATTTTTTGACCAGCCTGTCCGCTCGGCGCCCCTTCTCCTCAACAGGGAGGGCGGCGACGGCTTCGGCGGTCTTGCCCTCGGCGGCCTCGGAATAGAGATCCTTTATGCACGAGGAACGGTAGTTTGCATAGAGACTTTCGCCCTTGGCGGCAAGATCCTCCTTGAGCACGGCGAAAACGCATTCGTCATAGACGAGCACCTGAACGGTGTTTGCCTGCTGCTCGGCGATCTTCTCAAAGAAGCCGGCAGGGTAGCCGTCGGAGTCTTTCTTGAGCAGGATGGAGTCCGAGAGGGCGTAGCCCGCAGCCGAGGCGGCGTCGGAGAAGCCCGAAACGCTTGCGGCCATTTTGTTGAACGCCGCTACGGTGTCATTCTTTTGCTGCTGGGTCATCTTGGAATTTGTGCCCGCGGTGAAATAGGCGCAAACGGTGCGGAAGCAGACATACTCGGAGTAGAAATAGTCCTTTATCGCCTGCTCGGCGGCCGCGTTGCCCGTGCCCTTGTCATAGAGAGCGGTGAAAAGTGCCTCCTCATAGGCTTCGCAGGTCATTATCTTGGTGAGCGTCTGCTTCGACACGCCGACGCTGCGGTAGTGATTCTCAAATCTTATCCAAAGATTGTTGACCTCCTCGGATATATCGGTCTTCTCGGCGGAGGTCAGCTTCAGACCCTTGGTGACGAATTCGGTGTTGACGGCGACGTATTTTTTACATTTGTCTATAGCCGCCTGCTTGACCTTGGCTCTGTCCGAGGTGTCGGCAAGGCCGTAATCCGTCGGCCGCTCGGCAACTTTATCGAGGTAGTAGACAAAAATTTCTCTGTTAATCTCGGCTCCGCCGACGGTCAGCACGGTGGGGGAGCGGCGTGAGCAGGAGCAGAGAGAAAGCAATATCAGAATTGCGGCGGCAGCCGCAGTGAATTTCTTCATGGCATCATATCCTTTCGTTCGGAGAATATTATAGCATATAAAATCCCGCTTATCAATGAAATGCAAAAAAGAAAAGAAAAATTTAAAAAATATCTTTATTCCCGCGAAAAAATGTTGTATAATTAAGCGGAATAAAACATTTTGGGGTGAAATTCAATGGAAAAGATAAAACTTATCATCGCCGGCGAGGAGTATAATATCGCTACGGACGACGATCTCGATTACGTTGCTCAGCTCGGCGCGGAGCTTGACAAAAAGATCAGCACTCTGCTACATGATAACGACAGGATATCCGTCACTCAGGCTGCGATAGTCACCGCCCTTGAGTATGCCGACAGCGCCAAGAAGTGCGAGAGCACCTCGGAGAACCTGAGAAATCAGATCCAGGGCTACCTTGAGGACGCCGCCAGAGCAAGGACTGACGCCGAGATATCCAAGCGTGAATGCGAGCGCCTCGCAAAGGAGCTTGCCTCAAAGTCGTCTAAATAATGGCAGCCGAGATACTTGCCCCAGCGGGCGGATATGACGCCCTTGTCGCCGCAGTCCGCTGCGGTGCGAACGCCGTATACCTCGGCGGCAAGGCGCTCAACGCAAGGAGAAACGCCTCCAACTTCTCCGATGAGGAGCTTCGGGAGGCTGTGGCTTACTGCCACGCGAGGAATGTAAAGGTCTATCTGACCCTCAACACCCTCGTCGCCGACAGCGAGCTTGAAACGGCATATGATGCTATCGAGTGCGCCTGCAATTCTCATGCGGACGCACTCATTTTACAGGATATCGGGCTTGTCTCGCTCGTGAGGCAGGTCTGCCCCGATATGCCCATGCACGCCTCCACTCAGATGTCCGTGCAGAGCATCGAGGGGGTCAGGGAGCTTGAGAAAATGGGCTTTGCCCGCGTAGTGCTGCCCCGCGAGCTTTCCGAGAGCGAGATAGCCGCCATAGCCGCAAAAACGGATATGGAGCTTGAATATTTCGTCCACGGCGCGCTTTGTATGTGCGTGTCGGGTCAATGCCTGATGAGCTCCGTGCTCGGCGGCAGGAGCGGCAATAGGGGGCTTTGCGCCCAGCCGTGCCGTTTGCCGTTCGGCGTCAACAGCAAGGGCGGCAACGCCTTGAGCCTCAAGGATCTTTCGCTCGTCGATGAGCTGCGTCGCCTTGAGAAAGCGGGTATCTGCTCCTTCAAGATCGAGGGCAGGATGAAGCGGCCGGAGTATGTCGCCGCCGCAGTCACCGCGTGCAAAAACAGTCTGAATAATATTAATGATTATAATATAGATGAAGCGCTGCGGGCGGTGTTCTCCCGCTCGGGCTTCACAAAGGGATATTTTGAGGGCAAGCTCGGCAAGGATATGTTCGGCGTTCGCCGCAAGGAGGATGTCGAGGGCGCCGCGCCCGTGCTTTCAAGCCTTGCAAGGCTCTATGACGGCGAAAAGCCGCTTTTGCCTGCGGATATGGAGCTGAAATTCAAGCGCTCCGAGCCGCTCACGCTCAAAGTCTCCGCCTGCGGCAAAACCGCCGCGGTCACTGGTGATATCCCGTCCGAGGCGGTGAATAAAGCCGTCACCGAGGAGGAGCTGCGAGACAGGCTTGCGAAATGCGGCGGCACGCAGTTCTTTGCCGGCGATATTTCGATAGACCTCGACGAGGGGCTGAACGCCCCGGCTTCCGCGATAAATCGGCTTCGCAGACAGGCTCTCACGGAGCTTGACGGCGAGCTTGCAAAGGAAAGAGATATACCGTTCACCCGAACCGAACGGGTCACGGCTCCGCACCGTGCCGAGCGCATGAAGCTCCACGCAAGATTTTTCAGCGAGGCTTCCGTGCCCGACTCTCTTGACGGGCTTGCGAGGGTGATATTGCCCATTGAGACAAGCCCCGAGACTTTGAAACGGGTGCTTGACAGCGGAGCTCAGGCGGCGGTCGAGATACCCCCGGCGGTATTCTCAAACGCCGATAAATATGTTAAAAAGCTGATGGAGCTTAAAGAAAACGGGCTTTCGCTCGCTTGGGTATGCGGCCTTGACGGCGTCGGCATAGCCCGCAGAGCGGGGCTGCGATTTGTCTGCGGCTTCGGCATGAATATCAATTTATTATATGAATACATGAACGATGCCGGCCTGTTAGAAGATGCGGAACCGTCGTTCCAAATGGCCGTATCCTATACGGCAGGCGACCAGATCTTGGTCCGGGACCTCATGAACTGGCGTAATCGCGGCTTCCGCGTCGCCGCCTATCCCGATTCGTCCTTCATCGACAGCGGCGATTACAGTATTCATGCTATCTATCGCAACGGCTCGTACTATAAGGACGGTAAGGCCATGACGGCCGAAGAATTGGAAGCACTCATGGGGAGGTTGTAACATGGCGATTCATATTGCACTGGCCAAGGGCCGTATTCATAAAGTAGTCATGAAGTATTTAGTCGAAAGCGGCTATGATTTCCCGACATATTCCGAAGAAAGCCGCAAGCTCATCTTTGAAGACGCCAAGGGCCAGCTCAAAGTGACCTTGGTCAAGTCGCCCGACGTCGCTGTCTACGTCGAACGCGGCGCTGCTGACGTCGGTATCGTCGGCAAGGACGTCCTCATCGAAGAAGCGCCGGGTGCCGACGTCTACGAAGTCATGGACTTGGGCATTGGACGCTGCCGCATGGCCGTCGCCGGCATCGCCGGTAAGAAGGTCGACATGACCAAGCGCATTACTATCGGCACGAAATATCCGCGTATTGCCCGCAGCTATTTCGAGGCCAATCATCATAGCGTCGACATCATCAAGCTCAACGGGTCTGTCGAACTGGCGCCGCTTGTCGGCTTGTCCGATGTTATCGTCGATATCGTCGAAACGGGCAACACCTTGAAGGCCAACGGCCTGGAAGTCCTGAAATACTTCATGGATTTCAGTGCCCGCATGATTTGCAATCCCGTTTCTTTTAAGATGAAATATAACGAAATCCAGCAGCTCATGGAAGTCATCCGTGAACACAGCATGAAGGCATAACTAAGGGGGAGTTAAAGTGGAATGGATAGATGTACCCAGTGAAGGGTTGACCTTACGCGACATTCGCCGCATTACTAAACGGGACCAGGCAGAAAGTGAAGGCATCCGCAAGGCTGTCGAAGCGATCCTGGCCGATATTGAACAGCGCGGGGACGCCGCTGTCCGAGAATATACGAAACGCTTCGATGGCGTCGACCTCGATAGTTTCCTTGTTTCGCCGGAAGAAATCGACCATGCCGTCGACATCGTCGGTCCTGATTTCATGGCTATCCTGGAAGAAGCAGCTGCCAATATCCGGGCTTATCATGAACGGCAGGTCGAAAAGACCTGGATCGATACGTTCCGTCCCGGCGTCCGCCTGGGAGCCAAGTTCACGCCTATCCAGCGCGTCGGCGTCTACGTCCCCGGCGGTACGGCGGCCTATCCGTCGACGGTCCTCATGGACACCATTCCGGCTCATGTCGCCGGCGTCCCGTCCATCGCCGTTTTTACGCCGCCTGCCAAAGATGGGTCGGTCAATCCTTACATCTTGGCCGCAGCTCATGTCGCCGGCGCTACGGAAATCTATAAAGTCGGCGGTGCCCAGGGCATTGCCGCGGCTGCTTATGGTACGGAAAGCATTCCGCCAGTCTTTAAGATCGTCGGTCCCGGCAATGCTTACGTGGCCATGGCTAAGCGCCTGGTCTTCGGCACCGTCGGCATTGACATGATTGCCGGTCCCAGTGAAGTCGGCGTCCTGGCCGACCACGATGCCAACCCGGTATGGGTCGCTGCGGACCTCCTGGCCCAGGCCGAACACGACCGCCGGGCTGCGGTCTTCCTGGTCACGCCCAGCGCCACCTTTGCCAGCGAAGTCGAAGCCGAAGTCCGGCGCCAGCTGGAAGAACTGCCGCGCAAGGACATCGCTGCTGAATCCATTGAAAAGCACGCTAAGTTCTTCATTGTCAAGGATAAGGACCAGGCCGTGGATATTATGAACCTCATCGCACCGGAACACTTGGAAATCGCCTTCAGCGACGCCGAAACGTGGGCTAAAAAGATTGTCAATGCCGGGGCCATCTTCATGGGTCCCTATACGACGGAACCTTTGGGGGATTACTTCGCCGGACCGAATCATACCCTTCCGACCATGGGAACAGCCGCATTCTCGTCGCCTCTCGGCGTCTATGATTTCGTCAAGCGCAGCAGCCTTTTGGAATACAATAAGGAAGCCTTCGGCGCCGTTGCCGACAAGGTCATGCGCTTCGCCAATGTCGAAGGATTGCAGGCACACGGCCTGGCAGTAAGGAGGAGAATCGATGAATAATAATTGGCTCCGCAATACAATCCGTTCCTTTGAACCTTATGTCGTCCCGGAAATCAAAGAGCATACTGTCATCAATGCCAATGAAAGTCCGTATAACATCTTTGATTTCCCCAAAGTTAAGGCCGATTTCCTGGAACGCCTGAGCAAGACGCCGTCGTACCACTATCCCGCCCCCTTTGCCGAAGAACTGCGGGCCGCTCTGGCTAAATACGTCGGCTGCCAGCCGCAGGAAGTCCTCGTCGGTAATGGCGGCGATGAAATTATCAGCCTCATTATGAACACCTTCCTCAATCCCGGTGATACCCTCCTGACCCATACGCCGACTTTCGACATCTACGGCATCGACGCCGAAGTCCTCGGCGCCAAAGTCGTCACCGTATCCGACTTGGACGGGTATCGCCGCGATCGCGACGGCCTCTTGGCCAAAGTGAAGGAAGTCCAGCCGAAAGTGACGGTCCTCTGCAACCCAAACAATCCGACAGGCGAGCTGCTGCCCTTGGATTACGTCGAACGCCTGGTTCAGGCTGCCGACAATATCGTCGTCATCGATGAAGCGTACCTGGAATTCGCCGGCGCGCCGAGCATCATTACCAAACTCTCGCAGTATGACAACCTCATCGTCATCCGCACCTTGTCCAAGGCTTTCGGCTGCCGTGTCGGTTACGGCGTAGCCCAGAAGGAAGTCATCGACGCGTTGGGCCTGACCAAGCTCGTCTATAATATGAATATCCTGTCTCAGAATGCTGCCTTGGCCGCTATGGACTATGCCGATGATATCCTGGCCCACAACATTCCTCCGACGTTGGCAGCCCGTCAGTATTTCATGGACGCCTTGAAGGATGTGCCCGGCCTTACGGTCTATCCCAGCTCGACGAACTTTGTCCTGGTCCGCGTCCCCGACGGTTCGGCTATGGTCAAAGCCCTGCACGATGCTGACATCTGCGTCCGCTCCTACAAGGCAGCAGACCTCAAGAACTGCCTGCGCATTACTATCACCACTGACGATGTCGTCCGCAAGGTCGTCGCCGTCATGACCGAGGAGGCGAAGAAATATGCGTAGTGCCCAGATCGAACGGGAAACGGCAGAGACGCAGATTGCCGTCTCCCTCAACATCGACGGTTCCGGTACCTTCGGCGGCACGACGGGCATCGGCTTTTTCGACCACATGATGAACCTCCTGGCCTGCCATAGCGGCATGGATATTACCCTTCATGTCCACGGCGACCTCGACGTCGATACGCATCATACCATAGAAGACTTAGCCATTGTCTTTGGCGATGCGCTCACCAAGGCGTTGGGAGATAAAAAGGGCATCAACCGTTATGGTATGTTCTATTGCCCGATGGATGAAGCGTTGACACGCATCGTCATCGACCTCAGCGGCCGGCCTTACTTAGTGTATGACGTGAAGCTTGCTGTTGAACGCATTGGTTCTTTTGAAACGGAAATGCTCAAGGAATTCCTCTATGCCCTGTCTGTCCACGGCCGCATGAATCTGCACGTCACCAATCTCTACGGTGAAAATGCCCACCACATCGTCGAATCGGTGTTCAAAGGACTAGGCCATGCCTTGAAAGAAGCCGTCCGTATCGAAGGCGATGAAACGAGTGTCTTGTCGACAAAAGGGGTGTTATGATGAAGATTGCAATTATCGATTATGAAGTTGGCAACCTGGCCAACGTATACAATGCTTGGAAACGCCTGGGCATCGAAGCGGTCATTACCCGCGACCCGGCGGTCATCCGCGATGCCGACATGGTCGAACTGCCCGGCGTCGGTGCCATTCGCGATGCTATGGGAAATTTACAGAAATTCGACCTCATCCCGCTCCTTCAGGAACAGGTCCAAAGCGGAAAATTTTTCATGGGCGTCTGCCTGGGCATGCAGGCCCTTTTTGAAAAAAGCTATGAAGGCGGTACGTATGACTGCCTGGGCTTTCTGCCCGGTGACATCGTGCCTTTCCACACGAAACTGAAAGTGCCCCACATGGGATGGAATGAATTGGAATTCCGCCAAGAACACTGGCTCCAGAAAGGCTTGCCTGCTCATCCTTACGTCTATTTCGTTCATTCCTATCATAAATCGCCTGTCGATACGCCCGATGTCATTGCTACGGCTGACTACGGCCAGCCCGTTCCGGCTGTCTGCGGCAAAGACAATGTTCTGGGTTTCCAATTCCATCCGGAAAAGAGCGGCCGCGTCGGCGAACAGCTTTTGCAGAACGTCGTTGATTACGTCATGAAGAAAGGGTGAGACTATGATCGTATTTCCTGCTATCGATATTCAGAACGGCCATGCTGTCCGCCTGCGCCAAGGCGTGAAAGACGACAGCACGACGTATTTTGAAAATCCTGTGGACGCCGCCGTAAAATGGTGCGAAGAAGGGGCCATGTTCCTCCACGTCGTCGATTTGGACGGTGCCTTTTCAGGAACATTGACCAATGCCTCCCTTATCGGCGACATTTGTGAAGCCGTCGACATCCCCGTCGAAGTAGGCGGCGGCATCCGCAGCCAAGAAGCTATCGAAACGTATTTAGAAGCCGGTGTCAACCGCGTCATCATCGGGTCGAAAGCCGTCGAAGACCCGGAATTCATCACGGCTATGGCCAAGAAATACGGTTCGTCCCTGGCCGTTTCTATTGATGCCAAAGGCGACGTTGTCGCCACCCGCGGCTGGGTCGACGGCAGTGACAAGAAGGTCCTGCCCTTTGCCCAGTCCATGCTTGACATCGGCATCAATACCCTGGTCTATACGGACATCAGCCGCGACGGCATGTTGACAGGGCCGAACTTTGAAATGCTCAGCCAGCTCCAGCAGCTGCCTTTTATCCGCCTCATCGCTTCCGGCGGCATGAGCAGCATCGCTGATCTGAAGAAATTACAGGCCATGGGCGTCTACGGGGCTATTACCGGCAAGGCACTCTACGAGGGGAAAATCACCATAGCCGAAATCCGCGCCTTAGGGGGAATGTAAGATGTTGGCAAAACGTATTGTACCGTGCCTGGACGTCCGCAATGGCCGCGTCGTCAAAGGCAAGCAGTTTAAACATATCCAGGACGTCGACGATCCTGTCAAACTGGGGAAATTCTATTCGGATCAGCTCGCCGACGAACTCGTCTTTTATGACATTACGGCGACCCATGAAAAGCGCCATATCTTCATCGACGTCGTCCGCGCCGTAGCCGAAGCCATTACCATTCCTTTTACCATTGGTGGCGGCATCAGCAGCATCGACGACTTCCATCAGGTCCTGCGGGCTGGTGCCGATAAGGTATCGGTCAATTCGGCTGCCGTCCGCCGCCCCGAACTGATACGCGAAGCGGCCCAGCGTTTCGGCAGTCAATGTGTCGTCCTGTCTATCGACGCCAAGCGCGACAACCACGGCAGCTGGCAGGTCTACGTCGAAGGGGGCCGCAAGAATACGGGCATCGACGCTATCGCCTGGGCCAAACAGGGCGTCGCCCTGGGGGCCGGCGAAATCTGCATGAATTCCATGGACGCTGACGGCGAAAAGGCCGGCTTCGACTTGGAACTGAACCGCCGTCTGGCGACGGAACTGCCTGTGCCCATCATCGCTTCCGGCGGTGCCGGCACGATGCAGGATTTCAAAGATGTCTTCGATGTTGGCGTCGATGCCGCCTTGGCCGCTTCGGTCTTCCACTTTGGCCAGATCGACATCCCCGATTTGAAGACCTATTTACAAGGACAGGGAATTCCCATGAGAGGGGCAGAAGAATAAATGGAAAGTGTATCGATGAAAGACATTAAATTTGATGAAAAGGGCCTCGTACCGGCCGTCGTCCAGGAAGGGTGCAGCGGTAAGGTCCTCATGGTAGCTTATATGAACGCCGAAGCCTTGAAGCGCACCGTCGAAAGCGGCGATGCTTGGTATTACAGCCGCAGCCGCCAGGAATTATGGCATAAAGGCGAAACGTCGGGCCATTTCCAACACGTCCGTTCCATCGCTGTCGACTGCGATGCCGATACGATCCTCCTGACTGTCGACCAGGTCGGCGCCGCCTGCCATACAGGCCATAAATCGTGTTTCTTCCGGTCCATGACGGAATGGGAAAAGACCTATACGGGCAACTTGTCCATGCTGTCGGACTTACGCGAAGAAATCAAGGAAAAACGCATCCATCCGACGGAAAAATCTTACACGGCTTACCTCTTGCAGACAGGTATCGACAAGATTTGCAAGAAAATCGGTGAAGAATCGTCGGAAGTCATCATTGCTGCCAAGAACGCCGACTCCGTCGTCAAGGACACGTCGGAAGCTGCTGACAACCTGCGCCTGGAAGTCTGCAAGGAATCGGCAGACCTCTTGTATCATCTGTCCGTCCTTTGGGAAGACACGGGTGTTACCGTCAACGACGTCATGAAGGTCCTGGAAGAACGGTCCCACGTCAAAGGCAATAAGAAGACTGTCGGCCATTTGGATAAGACATTTTAGGGAAGAAGGGGAAGGCGCATGAAAAAAGTGATTTTTGATGTCGATGGCGTCTTGCTCAGCGAAAAACGCTATTTCGATGTATCGGCTCTGGTCGTCTGGGAATGGTATTACAGCCCGCACTACATGCACCTCAAACCGGAACGGATCACGGCCGACCTCGATGACGATACCATCGATGCCTTGCGGGCCCGCTTCTGGAAAAACGACGATATCTTGCTGTGGCTCAAGAAACATGGCGTCAACAGCAACTGGGACATGGTCCATGCCCATATCGTCGTCATCTTGTGGCTCATGCTGGAAAAGTATGTCGCCGATCACGGCGCCCTGGAAGGGGGCCTGGAAACCATCGACGATATCCAGTACCTAGGTTCACTCCTGCGGGGCTACGCCATCCCGACGGCAGATGACGTCTATCGCCGCCTGAGCAATGTCATCCCCGAACGGGCCGGTAAGGACGAAGTTTTTACGTATCTGACCGATGCCGTCCAGTCGTCTTTGGGACCCGGTTCCAAGCAGTGGACGCCCCTCAATTCGCCTTTGTGGCAGTTGGAATTTGAGGCCTTCCAGGACTGGTATTTCGGCGACGACCTCTATGAACAGACGTATGGCAAGAAGCCTTACGCGCCGGGGAAACCGGGCTTTTTGACGCGGGAAGAACCGCTGGGGACGATTGACGGCATCCGCAATATGTTCCGAGAATTGAAGAAGCGGGGGTATCAGATTGCCATCGCTACGGGCCGGTCGAAGATGGAAATGGAAATCCCTTTCCGGACTTATGGCTGGCTTGATGAATTCGACGAACATTACGTCGCGACGTACAGTGACGTGGAAGAAGCCGAAGCCATGCTGCACATGTCCCTGGACAAGCCGAATCCTTTTGCCTATTATTTGGGAGCTTTCGGCAAGAATAAGAAACATTATCTTGACTATGTCAGCCATCCCGATGATTTTAAGAAGGGCCTTTACTATATTGTCGGTGATTCCCTGGCCGACGTCTGGTGCGCCCGGGCCATGGGGGCTGTCATGATCGGGACTTTGACCGGCATCGACGGGCCGGCGGCCAAGGCTATGTTCCAAAAGGAACACGTCCGCCACATCGTCGATTCAGTCGAAGAGATTTTAGATATTTTACCGTAGGAAAGAGTATGAAAATCACAGCTATTGAAATTGGGAAGATCGCCATTCCCTTAAAGACGCCGTTCATCACGGCCCTGCGCCGCGTCGACGTCGCAGAAGACCTGGTTGTCCAGGTCCATACCGACGACGGTTGCACGGGCTATGGCAACGCGCCGGCGACCGTCGTCATCACCGGCGACAGCCACGAATCAGTGGCCGCCGCTATCAGGCAGACCATCGGGCCTAAACTCATCGGCCGGGATATCGATGACCGCGAAGATATTCTCGACACGATTCATCAATCTATGGTCCATAACACGTCGGCCAAGGCCGCTTTGGACATGGCTGTCCACGACCTCTTCGGCCAGCACTACGGCCTGCCGCTGTACCGCT
>ENA-ORPK01001777-ORPK01001777.1-human-gut-metagenome-genome-assembly--contig:-NODE-1777-length-16224-cov-2.150040_pt1 | contig 16224 bp, 15 predicted proteins | sample MGYA00242139_ERZ509068 | MGnify/ENA primary metagenome ERZ509068 (study PRJEB26280, sample SAMEA2338687) | human gut metagenome | biome: human gut; feature: human-associated habitat; material: faeces... | reverse complement strand
GATAAACCGGATCGGACGGTATTCCGCGTGCCGTCAATTCCAGCTGCTGGCAGCTGATGCGTGTAGTCCGCTCTGTCCCTCTCCCGCTGCAGAAACGGGTAAGCGCATCCAGAAAGCATCGTTTCCGACTTTCTGGCCAAAAAAGCCATGCAGATGCCGCCAGTCCACAGATAATGTCGTCGGCGGAGGGTGTCAGTCCACACCCCATCCCCACCGTATCCATCAATCCGTCCCACACGTTATTTGCACCAGAAGCAACAGTTTTTATCAACGTGTCTATCCGCCGCAGCAGAGTTGCCTGCTCTGGTAGGACTTCATTGTGCAATACATATTCGCACCACGATTGAAGCCATCGTCCTTCACCATTTTCTTTTCCGTATTGCCGCAGCGCATCACGCAGGAGGTCAGAAGAGCACGGCGTCGGAAGCGGTTTCCGCTGAAGATTTACCTCTACTCCACCAATCATACAGAAAAAATCCGCCTCTGGAATTTGGAAGCATTTCTCAAAGAAAAAAACCCTATGTCCCTCCTCCAGCGGGACAGTCCAAAATGGCCGTTCCCCTTCCGCATCAGTGTAAATAGACATCGGCATTGTTTGCTGTCCACGCCCAAATACGGTTATTATCCTTCCATCATCCAGAAGAACGTGGAAACACTGTTGATAAATTCCTGCCACTGTCCCTGCCTGCTTCTTTTTCCACAAATCAGATAACGCGCTATCATAGCGGATAACCGCACAATTCACGGCATTGCCCCCCATTTTTCAGTCTTATCCGGGAATCAAGATACTTTTTTTCCACTGTCGGTCATCCAACTGAGGGTAATCCTCACGGAAGTGCACCCCCCTGGACTCTGTTCTTTGGTCCGCAGATGCCAACATCATCTTCCCCACCAAGAGCAGATTTTGCGCCTTGAAGCAGGCTATCCGATCATTCCAGTTCATGGTTTGCTGAGGATGTAAGCTATTTTCTATTTCTTGCAGTTGTACCATGGCTGCTTTCAGGCCTTTCCCGTCTCGAATTGGTCCCATAGCTCTGCTCAGTATCTCCCTGCTCTGTGTAATGGCCTGGATATACCGTGGAAAAGAAGAGGTGCCTTCCTCAACATTCCAATCCAGTTCTGGCTCGTCACAATCCCATCGGGAAATGGTCCGTGCAAACTGCGCTGCGGATTTACCGGCAATCGCACCGAATACATATACTTCACTTCCGGCATTACCACCCAGCCGGCAGGCACCATGCAGTCCGCCCATTGCCTCACCTGCGGCAAACAGACCTGTCGCATCTGTGCTGCAATCCGCCGCCACACAAATGCCGCCCATAATGGAATGCGCCGCAGGCGCAACCTCCACCCGCTGTCTGCACAGATCAATACCTTCGCTCAGGAATCGCTGGTAATACAACGCGTGCTGAACACGAATCTCGTCTTCCGGCAAGTCAGTCAAATCCAGCCAAACGCCTCCATGGGGAGTTCCCCGGCCTGCCCTGATCTCCATACTGATGAGCCTCGCAAGCACATCCTTTGGCGCAGCGCCTTCATTGGGGTACATTTTCAGAACGAATCGTTCTCCCAGCACGTTGGTTAACCTGCCTCCCTTTGCCAACAGCGTTGTGGAAATACCCAGCGGTCTTGGCCAGATTGCCCGGCATGGCTCATGTTGAAAAAACTCCATGTCACGCAGTTTGGCTCCCGCCCGATAGCCCATCGCATAGCCGTCGCCAGTCTGGCATACCGGATAAGTACTACCCTTCAGCATATGCCCGCCACCTGTGGCCATCACAACTGCCTTTGCACGTATGCACCATGGTTCATTTTGCTTGGCATTATATGCCCAGGCACCTACCACCCGTCCCTCCAGCCGTCGCAGCCCGCAGGCAACAGTATGCTCCCATACCATCACGCCGAGTCTTTCAAGGGCAGCGCCCATAGCGCTCAGCGAGTGAATGCCGGTTTTGTTCTTGCTGTGGACCAATCTCGGGACACTGCACCCCAGAGGCTGCAGCAAATGATACGTTCCATCTGGCTTCTTATCAAAGAGAACACCCATTTGCTCCAAATCCTTAACAGCACGGGTTGTACCATCTACAAAAGTCTCTACCAGGTTTGGATCGCCCAGCCCCCATCCGCCTTTCATAATATCCCGGCAAAATCGCTCCCGGCTGTCTGCTTCTGAAACCAGTGCATTAAAACCCAGTATTCCTGTAGACGCGCACGCACCGTCTGTGATCATCAGCACATTGCACCCCTCTTTTGCCGCTTGAATGGCTGCCATCATGCCGGCAGCCCCTCCACCGACCACCAGAACATCCGTTTCAACATCCCAACAAATCACCATTATAATGTCCCCTCCAGCAGGCGCAGAGCATTTTCCCTGCATATTTTACGATGGTTCTCCTCTGAAATCTGACCACTCTTTTTCCCATCTTCAAGGAAATCCGCCACTCTCTGATAAATGTCATATTTCTCCAGATTATCAGGGGAATGCAAGTCTGTTGCGTAAAAAATTCTGTTGGGAAATTTTGCGAAAAAAGACCATGAAAATTGAGGATTGGAAAGAATCGCCTCACCGCCGGACAAAGAGGAAAATTCGCAGTAGAGATTTGGAAGCTCTTCCATCATTCGTTCAACCTGATAAATATCCGCCCAGAATTTAGGCGAATGGCCAATCACCTTCAGATTTGGCATTTGTTTCATAATTCGGTGCAGCCTGGGAAATCCCTCCTCGTCCACTACCCCGTAGTCATGACCAATGTTGCCGAAATGGAACAGCACCGGCATTCCGGTTTTTTCACAGCAACGGAGTAAATTCACCATTCTTTCATCATCCAGATATATGTTGGCAGTCACCTCACCCATACCGACTGCACCGCGGCTGCGATAGTACTCCAGATATCGAACAAAATCCGTATCCGGACCGTTTCTCCCCTGCCTTGGATCCAGATTGCAGAACCAGGCCCGGTAAACCTCCGGGTGATTCTCCACTAATTGCCTTGCCTCCCGCTGGCTCATCCGGTCGCCTGTTCCCTCCGGTGCCGAACCCGGGGGAAGCAGAATCCCGCACTCAATTCCCAGGCGGTCATACATTTCCCGCAATTCATGAGGCAACGGGTAAGTCGTTCCGTCTGCCCTCAGCAGGTCTGCTTCCGGAATTCCGTGCACATGAATGTCAATTTTCTTAATTTCTTCCATATTTTCTTCCCTCAGTCAAACAGGTGACAGGCTACCAAGTGTCCCGAAGCTACCTCACGCATTTCGGGTGCTTCCTCCTGACAGATTTTTCTGCATTCTTGACATCTGTCGCAGAACAAGCATCCTTTCGCGCCCGTTGTCAGATCCGGTATCTCGCCTTTCATGCTTAGCGACCTGTGGGGAAGGTCAGGATCCGGAATAGCCACAGCAGACATCAATCCCCTGGTATAAGGGTGCAGAGGATTGTCAAATATTTCAATAGCGTTTGTTGCTTCTACCAGCTTACCCAGATACATCACACCAACCCGGTCAGAAATATGCTGCACAGCCGGCATACCATGGGCAATAAACAAGTAGCTGACACCAGTTGTCTCCTGGATATCCTTCATCAGGTTCAGAATCTGGGCTTGTATGGAGACATCCAGCGCGGAAATTGGCTCATCGCAGACAATCAATTTGGGTTTGACAGCAAGCGCACGGGCAATTGCAATTCTTTGACGCTGGCCACCGGAAAATTCGTGAGGATACTTTTTCGCTTGGCAAGGATTCAGGCCCACCATCTGCAGCAGACGCTCCACTTCATCCTGACATTCTCCCTTCCCGGAAACTAATTTATGGATCCTCAGCGGTTCCCCGATGATATCCATAATGCGCTTTTGTGGGTCAAGCGAGCTGTACGGATCCTGGAATACCATCTGCATATTCTTGCGCTCGGCACGCAGCTGCTTCTTATCCATTTGACAGATGTTTCTGCCTTCCAAAAACACTTCTCCCCCGGTCGGCTCAATCAAACGCAGAATGGTTTTTCCAATGGTTGTTTTCCCACATCCGCTCTCTCCCACCAGGCCAAAGGTTTCGCCGGCATCAATATGGAAAGATACATCGTCCACTGCCTTGAACCATTCCGTTTTCTTTACAAACTGGCCCTTGGTTACCGGGAAGCTCTTTCTCAGATGCTGAACACTAAGCAGTTCCATCCCATTACTCCTCCTTTATTTCAGAATACCGGAAGCAGCGAACCATATGGCCCTCCCCTGCGTCTACAATGTCAGGGCAATGTGCACTGCACCGCTCCATTGCATAAGGGCATCTGGGCGCGAATCGGCAACCTGCGGGCATATCGGCGATGTGGGGCACAACTCCTTTAATATCATACAGTCGTTCCTTTTTCTCACCCAACTTCGGCATTGCCTTCATCAGACCCATAGTATAGGGGTGCAACGTGTTGTGGAATAAATCGTGAACCTCGGCAATTTCCTGTACCATACCGGCATACATAACCACCACTCGCTGGCAGGTTTCCGCGATAACTCCCAAATCATGGGTAATATACATTACAGACATTCCCGTTTTTTTATGCAATTCCCGGATCAACCCCAGGATCTGCTCCTGAATGGTGGGATCCAGCGCTGTAGTAGGTTCATCGGCTATCAGCAGTTCAGGCTTACATGACAGTGCCATGGCAATCATCACCCGTTGACGCATACCGCCTGACAGCTCATGCGGGTAAGCTCGCATACGCTGTTCAGGCATAGGGATGCCAACCAGTTTCAGCATTTCCAGTGCGATTTTCTGTGCCTCTTTCTTGCTCACCTTCTGATGCTTGCGGATTGCTTCCATAATCTGATTACCGCAGGTATACACGGGATTCAATGCTGTCATCGGCTCCTGAAAGATCATCGCAATCTTATTGCCCCGCAAATTCTGCATCTGCCGCTCCGAAAGGTCCAGCACATTCTCGCCATTCAACCGTATGGTGCCTGCCAGCACAGAACTGGGAGGAGACGGAAGAAGCCGCATAGCTGTTTTAGCCGTTACGGATTTTCCAGAACCAGACTCTCCCACAATTCCCAGTATTTCACCGCGCTTTACAAAAAAGCTGACATCTTTTGTCACAGCTACGGGTTTTCCGCTGAACAAGAAGGCTGTGGAAAGATTTTCTATTTCCAAAATGTTTGTGGTATTTGATTCCATTTTGGTCCCCCTTAATCTGCATTAAGATGAACATCGAAAGCGTCCCGAAGTCCATCACCCAGGAAATTCAGTCCCAAAACCAGCGTCACAATAAACAGACCCGGGATAACGCAAATCCAAGGTGCCCGACTTATCAGCGGATAGCCTGCTTTCAGCATCGTCCCCCAGGAAGCGTGCGGAATCTGTACGCCAAGTCCCAAAAACGACAGGCTTGACTCGGCAATCACAGCCTTGGAGCAGCACAGCGTCGCCTCTACTATCAATGTAGACAACAGATTTGGCAGAACGTGTCCGAAAATAATCACCGATGTCTTCTGCCCGATTGCCTTAGTGGCCATAATGTAGTCCATATTCTTAATGGAGATCACGCGGCTGCGGACAATCCTGTAAAACCCAGGAATGTTCACAATGCCAATGGAAAGCAGAATGTTTATAAGGCTCGTTCCCAGTGCCACATTAATGGCCATCGCCAAGACAATGGTCGGAAGCGCCCACAAAGAGTTCATAAAGCCAGAAACAATCTCGTCCAATGCACCCCCGAAGTAGCCAGAAACAAGACCAAGAAAGGATCCAAGCACCAATGCCAGAAGGCTAGAACCTAAAGCAACCTTCAGCGTAATTCCAGCACCGTCCACCACTCTGGCAAATATATCGCGTCCCAAATCATCTGTTCCAAACCAATGGGCACCGTTTGGCGCTTGATACCGGTCAGAAGTATTGGTTTCATCGAAGGTGAACTGGCAGGCGAAAGATCCAAATATCGCAAACAGCATAATTGCAGCCAAGATGAGCAGACCCAAAACTGCCAGCTTTCGTGAAAAAAAGCGGTGGATAATCTTTTGAAAATTGGAGCGCGACTTGACTGTATTGTTCATCTTGCACCGCCCTTTCTGGCAGACCGGATTCTCGGATCAATCACGATATACAGGAGATCCACCAGAGTGTTGATAACAATGATAATAACAGCAACCATCATTACGCACCCCATGGTCATCTGATAATCGCGGGAATAGATACTCTGTATAATGGCCGTTCCCAACCCAGGCAGGCCGAAGATGGACTCAATCACAATCGCGCCGCCAAACAGGCGGCCAGTCTGCATACCGATAACTGTAATAACAGGGATCAAAGCATTGCGGACGCCGTGCTTCCATACGATTACGCCATTGGACATACCCTTTGCTTTCGCGGTGCTGATATAGTCCATGTTCATAACATCGATCATGTTTGAGCGTGTCTGCCGCATGATCGTGGCCGCAAAGCCCAGACCAACGGAAAAAGCAGGCAATATCATCCTGCGCAAATTATCCCCCAGGTCCTCGGCAATAGGGGTAAAACCCGATGCCGGCAGCCAGTGCAGATTTACCGCGAACAAAAGCACCAGCATCATTGCAAGCCAGAAATGCGGCACCGCAACACCGATCATGGAAACAAAGCTGGCGACACTGTCCAAGATACCATTGCGATGAGTTGCAGACAGCACACCCATTGGAAGTGCAATGGCAACAGCAATCAACATTGCTAAAAGCGTCAGCTCCAGCGTAACCGGCAGCCGCGTTGCTATCTTTTCTGTTACCGAGGCGCCATTCAGCAGAGAGACTCCGAAGTCGCCCTTTACCACGTTTTTTACCCACCTCAGGTATTGCACATAAATCGGGGCGTTCAGGCCCATTGATTCACGCAGCTGCTCAATTTCCTCTGCGGTTGCATCTGCAGAGGAAATTGAGTCCGCTGCGTCACCGGGCATAACATTCAGCAGAAGGAACAAAACAATACTGACTATGAGAAGGACAGGAATCGCAGTCAGTATTTTTTTTATAATTGTTGAAATCAATCTCGGCCCTCCTTGATTCAGATAGAGAAGGAGCGTACTGCAGAGTATTCCACAGTACGCTCCGCTATTATTTACATATTTTTTTCATTGATCTTGAAGCCGACTTCAGGTTTGGTCTGAATACAAAGCTTTTAGCCTGCAATCCAAGTCTCTGCAAAGTTGTATGAGCCAAAGGAAGTCAGATTGACATTTTTGACATTGCTTGAGAAGGCAGAATAGCTGTAGCTTTGGCAAATCATCAATTTCAGGACATTGTCATTGAAATACTTTTGCAGTTCTGCCGTGGCAGTATTGCGCTGCTCCACATCGGTAATAGTTTTAAGCTTCTGATACATCTCCAGAGAAGCAGCTGCCTCCGGGATGGAGGTGATGGTGTAAGAAACGAAAGGATCCTTCAGCTGACGGCTCAGGTCAACGCCGGAGTTTCCGTTCTGCCCAACGATCATCTGGTAGTCCAGTTCCGTCTTCGCTTTGGCAACCCACGCAGTACGTTCCATGGGTTCCAGATTCAGCGCAATGCCGGCCTTTGCCATCTGAGACTGCATCAGTTGCAGAACGGTATTGTCCGGTTCACGGGAGATGCAGGAGACTGTAATGCTGATGCCATCCGGATAGCCGGCAGCTGCCAGCAGTTCCTTCGCTTTCTCAGGATTGTACTCGTTAATGCCAGCGTAAGAGTCGTACCATCCCTGATCCTCACGAGCGAAGAAGGGAATCGTGGTAGCCAGACCTTCAAAAACAACATCCACGATTTCCTGACGGTCGATGGCATAGGAAATTGCCTGACGGACCTCCAGCTTGGCAAGCGCCTCATCGTTATAATTAAAGCCTGCCCAGAAATTGATATTGTAATTGGGCTGATAAGTAGTAATTTCATCCATGCCCATACAGGTCAGAGTGGAATTGGCAGAAGACTGAATGTCGATGCCGTCCACGTCACCGGACTGCAGGTTTGCAACCTTAGCTGCGTCATCAGGCAGGATCTTGTAAACAATCTTATCCAGATAGGGCAGCGGCTTGCCGTCTTCACCCATTCGATAATAGTCGCTGCGCGCCCGGATTGTAATATGATCGCCCTCGGCATACTCTTCCAAAACAAAGGGGCCGGTGCCGATAGGATTGGTGGCAAAATCACCGTTGTCAACATTCTCGGGAGCACAGAGCATGAAGGACACACCAGCAATCTCTGTCAGCAGGCCGGCGTCAGGAGCAGATGTATTGACCTGAATGGTATTTTCGTCGATGACATCAATGCCGGTAATCAACGCCAGATCAGCAGTCTTAGAGACGTGATTGCACTCTTCGGAAATGTAATAATTCATAACCTTTGCACACGCTTCAGCGTTAAACTTTGTGCCGTTGGAGTATGTTACATCCTCACGCAGCTTCAGCTTCAGGCCCAGGCCATCATCTGTAAATTCCCAGGACTCTGCCAGACGAGGGACATAATTGCCCTGACCGTCCACGTCAATCAACGTCTCAAGGATCTGATCCAAAACGTAGGCATCTGCCTGACTATAACTGGTATGCGTAATGTCAAAGCCGTTGTTGGTCATATCCATTGACTTTGCAATGGTTAGGGTGCCACCGCGGACAACGCCTGTTTCAGCGGGTTTAGCAGAATCAATGGAAATAACTTCTTTCTGTGTGGGTTCCTGTTCCACAGTATTTCCCGAATTTGCAGGAGCGGCGGCGTTTCCGCATCCAGTCACTGCCAGCATAACGGTAATTGCAAGAATCATCCCGACCAATCTTTTGGGGTTCATTGTTTTTCCTCCTTATATTCTCGTAGATGCGAAACGCAAGCGGCTCTGTTTGGCAAATATGCTCAGTGCTTGCTCAAATATAGTATCCTTTTTTGGCGAGAAAGTAAATTGCACGAATCGGTAAATTTATTGTTTAAAACTGCGATTTCGGCACAGCAATTTCAAAAAAACATCTCAACTTATTTTCCACAGAATTCAATACTAAAACCTGCCCTATATGCTCAACATCAAATGATTTCATTCATAAATTACCGTATGGTTTACAGATTCATTGTTAGCATTTCTCAACTGGTATGTTAAACTGCTGTTTCCCCCATTCTCCCGGTATCTTTGTTCCGTCCGCACAAGTTCAGCTTTTCTCAGGTCGTTCAATGCTCTCCTGGTCGTAGATTCAGATAGTTTTAAGTCCTTGGAAATGGTAGAAATAGACGGCCAGCAGATGCCGTCTTTGTTGGCGCGGTCAGCAAGGTAGATGTACACAGAAATTGCCCTGTGGGGCAGATCCATTCGGTATAGTTCCGTAAAATTGCGCATATTTTTCTCCTGTTCAGGCGGGGCAGCACTGCCCCGCCTGTTTTCGTCATGTTTTAATTGCTGTCTTTTCCGGCATTGATGCTGCCTGCAAATTCAGGTTTATTGGAGACGCTCCATCGGAATTGTCCAGCGGATTTGCCGCAAGAATGGCATTTTCCAGTTCCTCCTTTCCTGCATAGTACACCGGGCGGCTGCCCCGGTCAGGGATTTCCAAAGGCTTTTCAAACCGGATTCCCCAGTCTAAGAATAATTTCAGTTTTGTCCTCATGGGATGAGTGCCGGTTTTCATTATCACGAAGCTGCCCTTGGGCATGGATTTCAGCTCGTCCGGGGACATGAGGGGGCGCTCCATCATTTGCAGGGACTGGGAGTTGCTGTCCTTACCCTGAGTCACAGAGCCGGACAGGACCGTGCGGCTGCCCAGATTTCTGGACAGCACCTCCGCCGTCTGGCTGTTTGGAGCGAAGCCCCCAAATATAGTGTCCTGACAGTTATCGGCGAGGATTTCCGCGCCCTCTTTTCCATAGTTTTTCTCTAACTGGGCAAGGCTCTGAATAATTGGCACAAGGGTCAATCTTCGGGAACGACCTGCGGAGAACAGCGGCAGAATGTCAAAGGGTGGCATGGTTCCCAGCTCGTCGCAGAAGAACACCGCCCGGTTGGGAAGCCTGCCGCCATGCTCATTGGCTACGGAAAACAGTTCACGGGCAAGGTTCTGGATCATCAGGCTGGCCACAAAATTTTTGGTAGCATCCTCTTCCGGGAGGATCAGAAAAATGGCGCACTTTTCCCGCACAAACTGTTCCGCATCAATGCCTCCATCAAAGCACAGCACCTGTTCCAGCTCCGTATCCAAAAAGGCATTTAATCTGGACAGCACGGTGGACATGATGGAATTCATCGCCTGATCCGACGCTGTCAGTGCGGAACCCGCCAGCCATTTTGCTTTGTGTTCCGAGGGAAGGAGCTGCATCAGCTCCTGAAACTGGTTTCCCCCTCGCCGCCCCTGCATCAGAAGTTCCTGCACCAGCTTGAACACAGAGGCGATGTGCCGGGTTTCATAGCCGTCCGTTTCCTCCGGAGGAAGAAACTCCGACAGGAGCAAAACCACCGAGGCAAGCAGTCCTTCCGCCGCGTCATAAAAGTAGGCGTTCTGTCCGTGGTCACTCCCTTCCCCCTCTGGGCTGATGATCGTCTTTGCCAGAATTTTGGCATACTTCTCTGCCTTCGCCTTGGCCGTTATCTCTGTGGAATCTTCCCGGTGGTCATCCATGTAGCGGTTTATCAGGGTCAAAAGGTTATTTCCATCCGACCGGGTGGGCTCCCGGAGGTCAACAACCGATATCCGATAGCCATAAATGTCACGGGCTATGGCGCCGTAGTTCCGCGCCAGATCGCCTTTGGTATCCAGCGCCAGAAAGCTCATGCCGCTGGCACAGGCGTATTCCAGATTGGGGTACAGGAAATAGGCGGTTTTGCCCACGCCGGACGCGCCGATCATCAGCACATGGACGTCATCCGAGTCCACCAGCGCCGTTGTTTTTCTGCCGCCCTGGCAGCCCAGAACGATGCCCTGAGGCAGCGGCTTTCCATTGGAAATGGGCTGTTTTCCCTCTTTTGCGGCCTGCCGCCATTGTTTCGGTGTGTATGGGACATGGTGGTAGGTTCGCTTTACCTCCTGCCGGGTAGCCCAGCGGGCAGTGCCGTGCTGACCGTTGCCCACAGTTTTGTCTTTGATACCGTTGAGATCATGCTTTTGGGCAGCGTAGGCCACAAAAAACAGCACCGTAATGATACTGCCCACGGATATAATCAGCATGGAAATTCCATTCATTTTTTGTCCTCCTTCCGCAGAAACAACAAATCCTCGTTCCAGTCCTTTCGGGTGGGAACGAGGATTTGATTTCGTATGTTCTTTTCCGTTAATGCCTTGGAAATTCTCTGTGCTGCCCTTTGGCCGGTTTCATCGTTGTCCAGGCAGATGCACACATTGCGGATGAATGGCCTGCCTTCCATTGTCTTCCACAGCACCTTGTCCGAGACACCACAGGCCGCGGCATAGCTGCTGGATTTCCAGTGCTGTTTGTGCATGGAAATAAACGACAGCATGTCAATCGGAGCTTCAAACAGAAACAGAGTGTCCCCGCCGCCGACCCAGTGGAAGCTGTATTCCGGCTTACTGCCGGGGGCATTTCCCTTGAAGCTGCCCTGTGCGGCGGTACTGTGCTTGTGAATGTGCCGTGGTTTTCCCTCCCGGTCTATGCCCACGAATACGGCGTTGTGGCAGTCTGAGGATTCAAAGACAAGCCCTCGGTAGGAGAAAGCATCCAACACCTCCTTGTCGATGCCCCGGTGCCGAAGCAGGTAGCCGTAGACCCGGCGCATGTTCTCATGCTTTTGGGGAATCTCCAATGGTTTCTGTGAAAAAGGTTCTACCGGCTCCCGGATGGTACCGGCATCCATGGCGAGCATAAGCTGCACCGCCTCCGGGTACTCCATGTTGCAGAACCGGCAGGCAAAGTCAATGGCGTCTCCCCCCACCTGTTCGTACTGGTGGAACCACAGATTGCCCCGGATGGTCACTTTCTGCCCGTGATCCAGCCACATATTCTCCGAGCCGGATCGTTTCACTTCCTCCCCACATTGCCGCAGAAATGCCGCCAGATCTGTTCGTCTGGCCTGTTCCCGCTGCTGCTCCGTAAACGGTATATAGCTCATTTTACCTCCGAATCATTTCTTCAAGTGAGGGATAGATATATTTGCATAATTTGTCCGTATAGAGTATCAAACCTTTCCTATCTGCTGTAATATCTTCAGGTGGAAGGTTCTTTTCCTGGTGTCATCGTGACAGGGAGCTGGTGTCACCGCATGGTCAGGCTCCCCCCCTTGGTGGGCACATATTTCATATCAGTCCCGGATACCCAAAGCCTGCTTCTTCTCGTCAATCTGACGGCGCTGCTTACGGTCAGGCTGTTGGTGCCGGACTCTATCCTGCTGTTCCTTCTCCTGAAACATCCGCCCAAGCTGGGCGATTAGAGAGGCAGCACCCCTTATGTGCTGCTGTTGGATCACCCGCAGCAGATTTTCCGCATACATATTGCCATGGGCAGCAGATCGCGCCAAGTATTCCAGTCCCTTTTCCCGGTCAGCACGGATACCATTTCCGAAATAGTAGATCTTACCAAGCTGGTATTCCGCATAGGAATTGCCGTCCTCCGCTGCCATATGGAAGCAGCGGATGGCCTTTTGCACGTCCTGCCAGCCTTCTTCCTTGAGGTAGACTTTCCCGGCAATATAGGCCGCAGAAGCGACACCCGCTTCCGCGAGTTCCTCCAGCAATGGCAGTCCTCTGGCAATATCCTTCTGCACCAATTTTCCCTGACAAAACAGCTTTCCAAGCTGGTACCTGGCAAAGGCATTGTCTTTTGCCGCCGCCAGCTCCAGATATTCCACCGCTTTTTCAGGGTCATATTCTGAAAACTCCGGCTTTAGATACAGCTTGCCAAGACCATACAGGGCATCCACGCTGCCCAGCTCCACCGCTTTCTCAAAATAATACCGGCTCTTTTCCAAATCCACTTCGGTGCCGGTTCCGGTCATATTCATGGAGCCAAGGCGATAGCAGAGCTTATCATCTGCCATAGTCGCTTCCATGGTGAGAAATCCTGCGTATGCTTTGGCATACCACCGCTTGGAGTCTTCCAGATCAGCCCCTGTCCCAATACCATCCCGGTACATCCTTCCAAGCTGGTACTGGGCGTAAGCATTGCCCCGGACTGCCGCCATGGTGTACAGTCTATACGCTTCCGTACCGCTCTGCTCCACCCCCTGCCCCCGGAGGTATTGACCTCCCAACGAGTAGGCGGCAAATGGGTTATTTTCATCCACTGCCTGACGAAACCACCGGGCAGATTCCTCATAGTTCTGTTCTGTCCCGTGACCATGGGCATGGCATTTTCCTATCCGGTATCGCAGATAACCTTTCTTCTCGGCCGTCTGCTCTGCTTTCTGAAAGGTTTCCAACGCGCTCCGAAACCAAGTCTTTGCTTCTTCCTCATCCGCGTCACAGCCCAGCCCAAGCAAGTACATCCGTCCCAGATCATAGCAGGCATAGCCGTTTCCCCCGCGTGCCTCCGTATCCAGTAGAGGCATCGCTTTCTGAAAATCCGGCTTTTCTTTCTCTGTCCCATATAAAAATCTGCGAGCCTGTTTGTAGGGATACGACCACCAATCTCTGCCGTCAGAAGCACGGTGAACAGTTGCATTCTCTGCGGCACAGTTCTCATAGGCATCAGCTTCCCCACCGGTTTCTTTCTGAATAAACCGGGGGTGGTCGTGATCGCTCCACCAGTCAGGATCCTCTATTGGCACAGGGTCAGGCTCCTCTACTGACGGGAATTCCGTTTCCATCACATCCTGCTGCGGTTCCGGCTCTGCCGCCTGCCGGATCAGATCGTTGATTTTGAGCGTCCCCTGTATCACGGCGTTGCGGATGGACTTAAATTCCCTGTTCTGTTCCAGCGGCACACGTTCCGGGAAATGGTCTGTATAGGTGCGAAGCACATCCTCCCGCTGTTCGTACCACAGATCGTACAGCTCCCGGATATTCTCGTCCCCGGCAAGCTCCGCTACAATTTGGTCAACGATTGCCTTCACATCCGATTTGAGATAGCCATACACCTTCTTCCCCGTGGTGCGGGAAAGGCGGTCACTGAGCTGTACCAGTAACTCCTCAATCCTGGGATTCAGATACTCCCCCGCATTGATTTTCGCCACGATCTCCGAGACACGTTCCCGTCCCTGCTCCCGCAGGCGGTCACGGTATTCCGTCTGCTGTTGGTATGTGAAAAGGAGTTCCTGAGAAAAGATTTCTCCGGCAAAGGCAGACCGCATTTTCTCCACGCCTTGGGTACTGAGGTATCCCTCTCCCGGCACTGTGGAGTAGGCAATGAGATGGACATGTGGATGGTGTCCCTCGTTATGAAAAGCCGCATACCACCGCAGATGATTCATTGGAATCTTGAGATTTTCGGAAAGGGTCGGCGTCTGTCCCCGGAGGAAATCTCGCCAACGACTTCCGTGGTCGAAGCCCAGCCGGGCGGCATCCTCCCGTTTCAGGGACAGTATCGCCGTATACACATTGCCCTTGTAGGCATTCAGCTCTTTTGAGACTTCGCTCAGCTGCACCTCTACGCCATCGTCCGTAAACAGCCCATGGCTCCCAAACCGCTCCGCTCTGGGTCGGGTGGCGATGTAGTCGGCATAGGTTTTCGTATTGACAACCGCATTCAGGTTTTCCTCCATCGCCATGGAGATAAATTCCGAGGCATTTTGACCGTCTGCTCCTGTTGGAAATCCCGGTATTCATGGCTCTGCTTTGTGTCCGGAAAGTCCCGGAGGATTTTCTCAATCAGCGCCTGCTGCTTTTGGGTTGCGGGGGCATGCCGGTGAGAATCATCTATTCTTTCCGCCCCTTCCCGGGTGGCAATATACCGGGCATATCCCCCCACGGATCTGCCGCCCGTCCCCGGCTTCAGGTACTTGAATTTTGTCACCAGTCTTGGCATTTATCTATCTCTTTTGAAAGTCAAAGGCATCCTCAAAGGAGTAAACGCCGTTGCTGCGCTTGACCTGAGCAACGCAGGTACCCCGGAGCTTTTCCAGCTGCTCCCGGCCAATGTTGCATGTAGCGGCCACCACATTCATGGTAATCGCCTGTTCCACCGCCAGCTTGAACAGGATGCGGCTGATTTTATTGGTGCTTTCCGCCAAAATCCCTTTCAGCGTCGATGTGACCACTTTGGGAAAATAGTCCTGAGATTGCTGTGCGTAAAGATACCCCGCATAAAATTGTATTGCCTTTTCAATGAACTCGCTTCGGCTTCCGCAATTATCTTTTTCATACAGGTCATCCGCCATATCCAGCACAGATGGTTTCAGCCAAAGCTGAAAGCGGCGTTTTGTCTCCTTTTCCATCGGCTCTGTCATATTATCGATCATGCATCCTCCGTCCCCATAGGCGTCGGTCTTATCACAGGGAAAACCATTGCCGCTCCGCTGTATTTGGAATTCCCAGCACCGCAACCCGGCACCTGTGCTTCAAAACCGGCACCCACGGAAATACTTCACATTTGTTTTGACCTCTCCGGCTTTTATCCGGAATTTCCTATAAATGGCGGCGGGCATTGCCCGACGCCGTGAATTGGAACGGTGCCGCAGCACCGTTCCTTTCTCCTGCTTGTTTTTCGACCCACCGGCTTTATCGCTTCCAACGAAGGAAACCGGCCACGGCAGCGCCAATCACCACCAGAGCGGCCAGTGCCGCGATCCACTTCTTTTTCAAAATCCTCACCTCCAAACATCAAAATATTCCCTTGCTTGGTCACTCACTTTCGCTTACCGCTGCTGCCGTCCAGCTTGGGGAAGCGGCATTCCGTGAAGCTCAGATCGTACTTTTTCACAGCCCTGTCCAGTACCTGAAACATCTCCCGCTCCAGATTCCAGGCGTTGTAGCGAACGGGGTCAGGCAGATTCTCATAACAGATCCAGTCCGGGCTGAGAAGAGTATCCTTTACCAACAGGTCATACCCCAGAGAGTATTTCCCGTTGTTCCAGTACACCACCGCTTCCAACCTCACGGCTCCCACGGCAAGACTGGCAGCGATCAGGAAGTGGTTGCTGCCATCCAATGTTTCCAGGAGATTGGCAACCACAGCGGCAGACAGCCTCTGCTCAAAGAAGTAACCCGTCCCAAGCTGTTTTCTCAGTCTCTTTTGTTTCAACACAGTGATTCCCCCTAGAAAAACCGCATACCCTCACACTCCATTCTCTGCTGGGCCAGATCCATGCTGTCATTCACCGCATGATCCAGCACATTGGTGTCCAGACCGCAGTCCTCATAGCCCTGTCGGACGATATCGTAGTAGC
>ENA-ORPK01001774-ORPK01001774.1-human-gut-metagenome-genome-assembly--contig:-NODE-1774-length-16241-cov-2.978809_pt1 | contig 16241 bp, 16 predicted proteins | sample MGYA00242139_ERZ509068 | MGnify/ENA primary metagenome ERZ509068 (study PRJEB26280, sample SAMEA2338687) | human gut metagenome | biome: human gut; feature: human-associated habitat; material: faeces... | reverse complement strand
AAAAAAACGACTAAAGCCATAGACTTTCATTTTCCAGAGGAACTATGAGAGATTGGGATGTAGACTTAAACTGGAAACCACAAAATGAATAGTTGAACCATTAAAATAGATTACTCATTTTTCATCGGCAGGATAAATATTCTACCGATAATGCCATTAGTTACTTTGACCTGCCCTATAGCCACAAGCTGTATAAATTATCGGTAAAAAGCGTCCGATGTTTAATTTTTCTATCATAGGAAATTTTGCTATTGCGAGAGCTCCAAGCCCGTCATCAATATTTGCCAACGCATCTTTAAATGTAAGTTTTCTATCAGGATATTTGTCTTTGGGATCTGTTACCACGTTTGATAATGCAGCAGCACCGTACATTCCTACAAGAAGTCCGCCGATTACTGATAATATTTTACTTTTTTTATTGTTATATTTCTCGCTGTTTTCGCAGAGGCTAATTACTCCTCCGACAATCCAAGTTGGAATAGAAGCATTCATAAATTGAAAAAGACCTTCTTTAAGTCTGTTTTTTTGAACATTTTTATCTTCGGCAATCATTCCTGCTCCGACTCCACCGACAATTGAACCGGCGGAAACTCCTATCATATCCCACATTCCGTACTTCAATTTCAGAGGATTTTTTACATTTTGTTTTTTCATCATTATTAGCATTGGTATAGCAGTTCCGACGACAGACCCGATAAAGGCTTTGGTTTTATCTGCCGTAGAAATATCTCTGCTGTATGTTCTAACACGACGTTTTGCCACTGATTTGTTATTGAAATCTGTTCCAAAACTTTGTTTATATCCGGTATTTGCTAAAATGGTATTCATTGGTTTAATTATAAATGAAACCAATAGTAATTAAATTATTATTTAAGATATGTTACAAGCATAATAATAAATGATATATTAATGTTCTTATTTTTTCTCAAAAATCATAACATATTCGTGTTTAAATATGAAAAATCCACCTGCTAACGCTCTATAACGCCACAAGTTTGCAGTTTTTCCTTTCGCGCGTTCGTTACCCTGAATATCTTTTACGATAATACCTTTTAATTTAAATCCTAATGCCATCATACGTGCCATGCACTCAAATCCTAGTGGTTGAACTTCTGAATTTTTGTAGCTGTCACCAATAATTAATGCTGCAAAACGACCTTTTTCAAGCATATCATAGCCGTTTTTTGCAACTTTTGCAAACAAATCGTAAAATTCTTCTGTTGTGTCGCAATTAGACAAATCTTCTTTTTTATCAGAAAACTTGATAATATCATCATAAGGTGGGTGAAGAATTAAGAACTGAGCCTTTTCTTCACGCATAATATCTAAACTTGCTTGAACTTTCTCTCTCATTTCCTCAGAAGCTGAATCTGCACAAATAATACGAACATCAGTTACAAGTTGTTTTGGAGTGAATTTTTGAGAAACACTTTCTGCAAGCTCGTCTTTCAACTCAACGCCAATGCAGCGTCTGCCCATATTAATTGCCTCAATACCGGAAGTTCCGGAACCGAAGAACAGGTCAAGCACAACGTCATTTTTCTTTGTAAATCTTTCGTATAATTGTTGCGCAATTTGAGGGATATAGTTTCCATGGTATTCGTTAGAGTGTCCGCCTTCTTTTAGTCTTGTCGGAAATTCCCACAATGTATCAGTTTTTACGTGATCGTAAGCTCTCCAATTATTCAAGTCAATATCGCTGTAACGAGTAGTTTTGACAGGTTTTACAACCTGCAAATCTGCTTTTTTCGACGGTTTTAATTTTGTATTTGTTCTAACTCTTGCCAAGTCCTTAATCTCCCTATCTTAAATATTCCTAGCCGCCTAACTTCTTAGCTGCCTAGCTGCTTAACGTCCTAGAGCTTAACAGCCCTATCAACTTATCGCCCTACTATCGTATAAAAATGTTTCAAATTTGTAATCAAACATTTAGATGAATTTGTGTTTGATGTAGATTGAGAATTAGATTGAGGGATTGAATTTATGGCGAGGATACAACAACTTTCAAAACACTTAATAAATCAGATTGCAGCGGGCGAAGTTATTGAACGGCCAGCATCTGTCGTAAAAGAATTGGTTGAAAACTCTGTTGATGCAGGTTCTACAAAAATCAGCGTTGAAATCAACAACGACTGCCGTGATATTAGGGTTGCAGATAACGGCTGTGGAATTCACCCTGACGACATTATGCTTGCGTTTTCAAAACACGCCACAAGCAAAATTCGAACTGACGAGGATTTGTTTGATATTCATACACTTGGTTTTCGTGGAGAAGCTTTATCAAGTATAATTTCAATCTCAAGATTAACTTGTACCACAAGAACAGTCGATTTTGAAACAGGTACAAAAGTTAAATGTGAAAATTCTGAAGTAAAACAGACTGAAACGGGTTGCGCTGTTGGAACAATTATGGATATAAAAGATTTGTTTTACAACCTTCCGGCACGTTTGAAGTTTTTGAAAAGTTCAAACACAGAATTTTCATATATCCAAGAACTTGTTCAGGCTATTGCACTTGCACACCCTGAATGCTCAATAGAATTAAAGAAAAACGGCAAAACCGTCTTAAAAACATCTGGACAAAACAATCTTTTACAGACAGTCAAAGAGGTTTATTCCTCGGATATAATTCCCAGCCTAAAAGAGGTTTTAAAAACAGATCAATTGTCTGGCTTGAAAATCAGCGGATACGTAAGTACGCCTGATTACACCCGTTCAAGTAAAAAAGGTTATCACATCTACATCAACGGCAGAACAGTTAAATGTCCTGTTTTTCAAAAAGCTATTGATACAGCATATAAAAGCCTTATCGCAAGCGGGAAATATCCGTTTGTAATCCTTAATCTTGAAATTCCGCCGTCCGATGTTGATGTAAATGTTCACCCGACGAAAAAAGAAGTTCGTTACAAAAATACAAATCAGGTTTTCAACTTCATTTTTGCATCAATTCATGCAGGCTTGGCAAATTATATTGAACGCCAACCGGTAATGACATTTGAGCCACAGCAGTTTTCTCAATCAACACAACCTCAAAACAACGTTATTGATTTTGTACAGCCAAAACTCGAGAGTTCCGGCGACATTTATTTTGACAAAAAAGACGATACAATCTATGTTTCCGACCGCCTTATGCAAGAAGAAGAAGCAAAATTTACACAACAGCAAGAAGAAAAAACAGAACAACGCCAGTTTTTTGTTCCTGTTGAAAAGGAACAAGAGCCGGAAGAAAATATTATCGGACAATACAAAAACACATACATTTTGGTTGAAAAAGAGGATGGGCTTGAAATTATCGACCAACATATTGCGGAAGAAAGATATATTTATGAGAAACTAATGTCTGAAAAGAATATTGTTTCGCAAATGTTGTTTGTTTCTGATGTGGTGCCTGTTTCGAGTACAGAAGCAGAATTAATCAAAGAAAATATAGACAAATTTGAAAAATTCGGATTTGGTATTGAATTTTTGAAAGAAAACGAACTTATTTTTAGAAAAGTTCCGCAAATGATAGCGAAAGTTAATCCAAAAGAAATCCTTGCCGATATTTTAGAAAATATAGAAGGAAATATCGACAGACTTGAAGAACATATTTTAATTACAACAGCCTGCAAAGCTTCTGTAAAAGCTGGACAAAAACTTTCTACTTGGCAAATGCAAGAGATTGTAAAAAAATGGCGCACAACAAAAATGCCTTACACTTGTCCACACGGCCGTCCGGTTGTAAAATTTTTCCCACACAAAGAAATCGCAGGATTTTTCCAAAGAAACGCATAAAACATTGGCGGGATAGGTATCCCATCCTGATACCAGCAGTACGAATTTTCTAATAAGTTGAGAAAATAATTAGTATTATTCCTTTCAATACAAACTACGTCTCTTCATCTCTATGCTTCTACGTTAGCTGATAAACAATTTTTTTCGTAATGTAAGCTTTCGTTGAATTTGTTAATTCTCCCCATAACCTCTTTAAACATAGGTAATGGTAGACTTTGCTTTCCATCTGACAAAGCATTTTCCGGATCGTGGTGTATTTCCATCATCACACCGTCTGCACCAACTACCAAACCTGCTTTTGCCATCGGTTCAATCAAATACCTTTGTCCTGTTCCGTGACTCGGATCAACAATTATAGGCAAATGTGAATATTTTTTAATAACTGGAATTGATGCGATATCCATAACATTACGGGTAAATGCACTGTCAAAACTTCTGATTCCTCTTTCGCAAAGAATTACATTTGGATTACCATTATACAAAATATGTTCTGCCGCAAGCAAAAATTCTCTAATTGTACTTGCAAGCCCACGTTTTAAAATAACTGGTTTCCTACATCTGCCTACTGCATGCAAAAGTTTGAAGTTTTGAACATTTCTTGCACCGATTTGCAAAACATCAACATAATCACACATCATATCTAAATCTGAGGCATCCATAACTTCTGAAACCGTCAACAATCCAGTTTCTTCACTTGCTCTTTTCAAGTATTTTAAAGCCTTTTCTCCATAACCTTGGAAATCATAAGGAGATGTTCTCGGTTTGAATGCTCCACCACGCAAAAATTCACAACCCATTTCTTTCGCAGCGAGCGCTGTTTGCAACAAACCATCATAATCCTCTTCAACAGAGCAAGGTCCAACCATCATAACCGGTTTATTATTTCCGCCGATTTTAACTCCGTTTGGAAATTCTATAACCGTATCGTCAGGTTTTCTATCTCGAGAAGCCAATCTGAAAGGTTCTCTAATTACCTTAACTTCTTTTACTCCATCAAATGCGGACACACGTCCAGGAGTAACTGTAGTTTTATCGCCAATAGCATCAATTACCGTATGAACTTGACCTTGATTAAATCTTATATCAAATCCGTTATCTTTCAAAAAATCAATTACACGTTGAACTTGAACTTTTGTAGCGTTCCGCTCCATTATTATAATCATAAAATTTTCTCCAATATAAAAGTATTTTGTAAAATGAGTGTATCACGAACAATTAAAATCTACAAACTTTTTTCATCTAGCTTTCGCAACAAATTCTTTGCTGGGAAATAGGCTGGCAGGATATATAAACAATCTTCCAGCGACTTTCTGCACTTTGAATAATCGTTGTTTTGATAATTTATATACGCAAGTAAATAGTGTAATTCCGGATCATGATAAAAATAATTCTTTGCCCTGTTTAAAAAGAACATTCCTTGTTCCGGCAAATTGTTATTATACAAAACTCGCCCAATAAATTTATGGACTTCCGGATTAATCGTATACATAAAATCAGCATAACGAATAATTTTTTCAACAAAAGTCCCCATACAATATGTTATCAGGAGATTCAAGTCAATTTCCAAAAAATTTCTTAACTCAAAATAAGAAGGATATTCAAACACTTCACCATCTATCAAAGAAATTTCAAACAACGCCCAATGTGCACGTATATCAGAATCCTTTATCAGTGCAAATTGTTTTTTTGCATAAGGTAAATCACCCATTAAAAAATGTAGATATGCATCTTCCAAAACACATCCATTTTTAACGAAAAATTGCTGACAGTCTTTATCAAAACCTGCCAACAATTTATCTTTAGCTTTTTGGTAATCTATAAACATAAGTTATTAATAATTGTTGTTGTTATTATTGTTTAAGTAACTAAAATCAGACATCATTGAATTCATCATCATAGTCTGCATAACACGAGGATCAATATTTTCCCCTTTTTGAGCCTGACTCATTAACAAAGGAATCATATTCATCATACTATTATTATTGTTATTATTGTTTCCAAGCATCATATTCATTTCAGCAACTCTTGGATCTTGATACTGCGCCATCATTGCATAAGGATTTTCCGAAGTAGTTGAAGGTGATGACGAAGACTGAACTGAAACATTCACGCCAGCTTCTTTCAAAGTGTTAATAGCTTTCAATACTTCTTCATCAGACACTTGTGCAATCTTAATCGTTTCTTCAGCTTCTGTTTTATTGCTGTCAAATTTTTTAATTCTTTGGATATCACGGTTTTCAAGATTGTCTTTCTTGTTAATTGTTTCTTGAATATTATTAAGTTGTTTTTGTCTAACTTCGTTATTCAATTCTGGAGATAAACCGTTGCCATAAGGAGCTCTAATAAATTTATCCAAATCGTCAAGTTGTTCAGTTTCTTTTTTCTGAGTTTCAGGGTGACATGCCGGTCCATCTGTCAAACAATCTCTACCTTTTGTCGCATAATTCACAAGATATTGGTTAGGGTGCAAAGAAATAACTTTATTGTAAGCCGCAACAGCTTCGTCTTTCTTATTAAGATGAGTATAAACCATTGCCAAATAATAATAAGCTATAGCATTTGACGGTTGTTTTTTCAACAGTGAATAGCATTCCTGCATACATCCGGAATAGTTTCCTGCTTTGTATTTAGCTGCAATACTTTTTGTTGTAGCATTCGGATAGTAAACCTTTTTATTATTAAGATTCAAATTTACACTGCCTGACGACTGTGAAGGCATTGAAGAACTTCCGTTAGATGAACTTGGGCCATTTAACGGCGGTAAACTTTCTATCCCCGCACCATAAACTTCCATCGAGCAAACTGCCAACAGCACTGCTAATGTCCAAATAAACTTATTATTCATACTTACGTCCTTTTTTCTCTCTTTTTAATTATTTTATTTTATAAATCAAGCTTTTTATCTCATTATATAACATTTCTAAGAGAATTCATAGTGTAAATATATGATTTATCTTAAACTAAATTTACAACCACAATAGTTTTGCCTATATAAACCAAGCTCACGAGATATTTTATTTGTCTTTAAAAATCCATCTTTCTTTTTAAAATCAACTGCTAAAAAATTTAAATCTTTATCTTGAGCAATTTTTTGCCCAATTTCTGACAGCTTTTGGAAATTTTTATGCGGACTTATAACAATTGAGGTTGTAAAATTTTCAATCCCTCTTGATTTGGCAAACTCTGCAGTCTTTTCCAAGCGTAATTCAAAACACTTATCGCATCTTTTACCTTTTTCAGGTTCTTGTTCCAAACCCAATGCCACGTCATAAAACTCTTCGGGCTCATATTTTGCCACAACTAGTTCACAATCAAAATGTTCGCACAATGTTTTTTCAGCTTCTAATCTTTTTTTATATTCTTCTGCCGGATAAATATTCGGGTTATAAAAATATACAATAACCTGATATCCTGCATCTTTCAAAAAAGACACAGGATATCCAGAACAAATTCCACAACACGCATGAAGAACTATTTTATCTTTCTTCTGCTCCATAATTCTTAATCCATTCCTTAAATTCTTTATATGGTTTTACGCCAACATAAACATTTCCATTAATCATTGTAGACGGAGTCCCATTAATTCCGTGTTTATACGCAAAATCAATATCGTTTTTAATTTCATTCCAAGTCTCTGCACTGTTTGCGTCTTCTTGAAGTTTTTCTAAATCAAAACCTTTGTTTGCAACCAGTTTTAGAATTTCATCTTCTGTTTTTGGTTTATGTTCAAATAAGATTTCATTCATTTCCCATAATTTACCTTGTTTTTCTGAAGCAACAGAATACTGTGCATCAACACAAGAGCCTTCATGGAACGGAGCTTGTAAATAAGCATTACAGTCAGTATCTAATGGCAAGTTTTTATGAACAATTTTTATGCCTTTCATTTCCTTTGCAAGCTTATGAACCATTACGTTATGAACAGGACAAATCGGACATTGGTAATCTGAATATACATAAACAGTAATTTTTGCATTTTCGTCACCAAGTACATTCCCTTTTACAGCATATTGGTTTTTCTTATGTCTAAATTCCCTAAATTCTAATTGTCTTTTTACTTGAGGAGCGAACTTAAAACTTACTCTTGTATAAGTCAAGGACCCTACTGCAACAACCATCACCGCAATAAATGCTATCAAATATTTTTTAATTTTAATTGCATCTAGAAAATCTTGGATACTTTGTTTTACAGAATGAACAAAGCCTCCATTTTTGAAATCTGTCGCAATACATCCAATTGCCAAATTCAGAATATATGTAAATGCGCACAAGATACAAAGTTTTTTGATATCAAACAAGCTCAAGCACAACAAAATCATTGAAATAATAAATGCAAACAAACCTAAAGAAGCAATATAATCCATAGGATTTTTAAAAACTTCCATAAACTTAAATAGTTTTACATTCTTCAATCTTTGTGCAAATAGCATTACAAAAACAAATGCATAATAGAACATTCCCCAGTATGCAAGCGGAATTCCCAAGAATTGAGCTTCTGGAGTTTTGGCAATTCCATCACAATCAATAAACTCATTCACAGAACAAAAACTCGACAATGCATAAGCGTTAAAATTTGCATTATAGTATATTATAGCAAGCTTAATTGTTGTAATTATCCCAACAAACGCAATTGTCGCTATTGACACCTTCTTTTTCATATTTTTTTCCATCATAAAGTTCTCCTATTATTTACGTATAATAATACAATTTTCCAAAAGATAAATCAATAGCACAAAGCAGAAGTTTTTAATCCTCTTTTCAGGCTATATTTTAGATGCATTAAGAACTTGAATAAAAATATTATATATGATATAATTAAAACCACGTAGGATTTATTTGAGAGGTTGATTTGAAAAAGAATATTTTTGAATTGTTTTTGGAAAAGGTTTTAAATGTACCGTTTTGGATTAAACAGGTTATGTACCTTAAACTTGCAAAAGAGATGCAAAATTATGACTGCGAAGATTTTTTAAGGAATAATAAAGACGATATTTTCTCAACATTCGTACCGACTTTGACATTTAAAGGAAAAACCGAATTAACAGAACATCAATACGGGCTTGATAACAATATTTATAACTTTTTGCAAGGTTGTGCAAATGAATACAGCATGATTGAAATATCTGTCAATACATTTCTTTCTATGGAAGAAGTTGCAAAGTACTATGAACTCTGTCTTGAACAAAATTTCATTAAAGTACCTGACTCAAAAGAAATTCATGCTATGGCCGGCTATATTGCAGGCAAATTCAGAATCGGCGAATATTTTAAACAAAAAGGAACAATATCTGTTGATCAGTTGCAAAAAGCAATTCTTTCTCACAGAGATGCTCTAGAAACTGACAATCAGAAAAAGTTCGGCGATATATTGGTTGAACTTGGATTTGTCACAGAAACTGATTTAAGATCAGTTCTACAATTAAAAGAAGAAGCAAAAAAGCGCTTTATCCTTGATTACAACACAGTTCCAAAATCAGAAACCACTTTCACAAGTGAAAATCAAAAATATGAAGAAGAAATCTCAAAACTTAAGGATGAAAATCTTAAACTTAAACGTAAAATGCTTCAGTTATTAGAATTGGTGAAAAGAAATGGTCAGCAATAATACAGAACCGGAATTACTATTAGAATACGCAAGAGATGGGCTTGTCGATCAAGAACACTACGGTTTTATTGTTCTTGCAGATAAAAAGCGAGCATTTGATTTCACTGGAGATGCAAAAAACTATCCGTTCTACCTGCGTTCTTGTGCAAAGCCATTGCAGGCAAGTCTTTTAATAGATTATGAAATGGACAAGTTTTACGACATGACAGAAGAGGAAATTGCAATATGCTGTGCTTCTCATGCCGGAGAAGAAATCCATGTTCAAACAGCGTTCAACCTGTTGAATAAAATCGGGTTGAATGAAAGTTACTTAAAATGCGGTCTACACAAACCATTATCTAAAACTGAACAAACAAAAATGGTTTTGAGCGGAGCTTCTGAACACCCGTTACAAAACAATTGTTCCGGCAAACACGTTATGATGTTAGGCTTGTGTAAAATGAAAGGTTGGGATTTGGCAACTTACGATAGTCCAGACCACCCCTTACAAGTTGCAATAAAGAAAAAAATTTATGAACTCTGCAAAGTCACTAAAGAATATCCGGTGACAACAGATGGATGCGGAGTTCCAATAGTATCAATGCCATTAACAAACATGTTGCACGGATACTTAAATCTATTTTGTAATCCAAAATACGAAAAGATTAAAAACGCATTCCTAAACCATCCATACATAATTGGAGGCGAGGATCGGACTGACACAAAAATTATCGAATATTCAGAAAATATTGTTGCCAAAGTCGGTGCAGGTGGCTTGTGTGTCGTGGTTAATACCAAAACAGAAGAAGCTTTTGTTGTAAAAATTGCAGACTGCGATATGAAAGCAAGAGAACTTGTAGTTTGCCAAATTTTGAAAAACCTTCATTGGGCAGAAATTCCTATGGATGTGGACATTAAAACTCTTCACGGACAAAAAGTTGGTGAAATTAGAATTTTGATTTAACAATTGTCGGCAAATTTTTCATAAGGCACGAATTTTCACACCATATAACTATTTTTTCAAATACTTCATATTTTTCTCACGTAAAATATATTCGGCACAACTATACCCACCGCCATTCAACATACAATCTCCTGCATTATAACTTCCTGCCATTCCTGCAGGATATACACCTGTTTGAGCGGTTACAAAAGAAAAAACATCTTTTCCTAATTGATTTGGACCTTTTTGCTCTCCATCAATATCATACAAAATGTCACCACCCATTGTACAAGCACTTCTATTACCAGTTGTTAACAAATAAACTCCGCATTGTCTTAAATGGTTAAAATAAAAAGTTCCATCAGGAGTAATCAAAGATGGACGAGAATCGCTAAATGTAAAAAAGCCTCCATTTAATCCTATAATTTTTTTATCTTGATTTACCCTAGGAGCAATATATTTTTCTCCTGAAATAAAATTTGAATATAAATTAAGATGTGCAATAGAACATTCTCCACAACTGGCAATCTGTTTTTCAACTCCGGGCCAATCCTGCGGTTCACCATACTCTTCTGATATTCTCTTAAAGGCTTGATTTAAAATCGAATAAGCTTTTTGAACCTTTGTAACCGTTACTCTTTCTTTGTAACTTTGAATTAAACTCGGCAGAGTCAATGCCGCAACAACTCCAATAATACCAAGAGTTATGAGGACTTCTGCAAGAGTGAATGCTGTTTTACGTTTGAGTGAAAAGTGAGAAGTGAAACGTGAAAAGACCGTATCAAAAAATAGGTTGAATTTTCTCTCCAACATCAGGAATTTATTTAGCGGTATGCACCACAGTTGTTTCTGTAGGTCGGAATTGCTATTCCGACAACTACGTTTTAAATTGAACCCCTCTCTGAAATTTCTAAGCTCACATAATTCGCTAAGAAATTTCTTCTCTCCCTCAAGGGGCGAGATTAAAATGTTTCGTTTAACTAAACTTAAAATATCAACAATCTTCCTAAATAAACCAAACTTCCTTAATCGTAAAAGACTATGCCTTTTTGTATTTTGGTTTCCAACTTTCTTTAGTGTAGTACCTTCGGGGGGGGGGCAATGGTTGATTTATTATTAAACATTTTTAAAGCTCCTTTTTGTTCTTTTTCATTATTATTTACTATTAAGCTATATTTGTCAATATATTGAATTGATTTGCTATTTTACTTGATTTTTGTATATAATAATTTTATGGAAAAGACACTTTATCAAATATTCAAGACGTTTTTTAAAGTTGGAACTTTGTTGTTAGGCGGAGGGTATGTTATTTTGCCACTTTTGCAATCTGAGCTAGTTGATAAAAAACATTGGATTGATGATGATGAGTTGTGTGAATATTATGCGCTTAGTCAAAGTGTTCCTGGAATTATAGCGGCTAACACTGCGATTTTCACGGGTTATAGGTTGAGAGGAACATTAGGCGCAATTACTGCCACTATCGGAATTGTTCTTCCGGCTTTTGTTTCCATAATTATTATTGCAAGAATTTTAGAACAAGTTGTTAAAATGCAATTTATTCAGAGTATATTTTGGGGGGTTGGTGTTGCTGTTTTAATTTTAATATTTCTTGCAGTTAAGGAAATGTGGCGAAAAAGTGTTGTGGATAAATTTACGTGTTGGATATTCTTTTTGACTTTTATGCTTTCTGGATGTTTTAAAGCTCCACCAGCTGCTTTGATTATTTTAGCGATTTTTATTGGATTGTGGCTTCCTATTCAGAAGAAAATAGAATTTGGAGATAAGGAAAAATGATTACATATATAAAATTATTTTTAGAATTTTTCCATATCGGTTTATTCTCGTTTGGCGGGGGATATGCGACTTTGCCGTTTTTGTACCATATTGCAGATGTTCAAAAATGGTATACAACAAAACAGCTTGCGGATATGATTGCTGTATCATCAATTACACCGGGACCAGTTGGAGTGAATGTTGCAACTTTTGCCGGATTTACGACAGGTGGAGTTTTAGGAGCGTTAATTGCAACAATTGCTGTGATTTTGCCATCAATGATTTTGATTATCATTATTTCTAAATTGTTGGAACAATTTAGGCAAAACAAATATGTTCAATCGGTGATTTATACATTAAAACCTGCAGGATGTGGACTTTTGGCTGCAGTCGGGGTTGATATGTTTATTAATAATATTAATGCTTGTGGTATGATTTTGCTTGTAGGACTCTTTATTGCAAGTATTACCGAAAAACGAGATCCACTGTTTTATATTGCGGTATCTGCATTTGTAGGGTTAGTTGCAGGCTTCTTTAATTTGACAGGGAATTAAACATTCTGTATTGCAAAGCTTGCATCAAGTGGGTTTGTTGTATGTTTTCAGAGTTGTCCAAGTCTGCAATTGTGCGGGCAAGTTTCAAAACTCTATCATAGCGTCTGCCCGAAAGTTGGTATTTTACAACAGCCATTTTTAACAACTCTGCTGATGCTTTGTCTATTTGGCAATATTTTCTGATTAGTTTTGAGGTTAATTCTGAATTTGTTAAAATTCCGTCATTTTTATAACGCTCTGCCTGAATTTTTCGTGCTTTTATAACTCTTTTACGTATGTCTTCTGATGTTTCGGTTGTTTGTTTTGTGTTTAAAAGTTCTTCTGAAGTTAGGCGTGGAACTTCTACCTGCAAGTCAATTCTGTCTAACAATGGACCGGAGAGTCGAGATTGATATCTGTTTATTTGAAAATCTGAGCAGGTACATTGTTTTTGTTTATCACCTAAATACCCGCACGGACAAGGGTTCATCGCTCCAAGTAGCATAAATTTTGCAGGATATTTAATAGAGTGTTTGGCTCTTGAGATAACGATTTCACCATCTTCAAGCGGTTGACGTAAAACTTCTAAAACATTTCTCGGAAATTCAACCATTTCATCAAGAAATAGAACACCTCTGTGAGCAAGTGTAATTTCTCCCGGTTTTGGAATTGTTCCGCCACCGATAATTCCGTTTGCTGAGGCTGTGTGATGAACAGCGCGGAAAGGACGTTTTGTCATGAGAGGCTCTTGTGATGATAAAAGTCCTGAAATACTGTATATTTTGGTTAGTTCAAGTGCTTCTGAAAGCTCTAATGGTGGTAATATAGATGCAAAACATTTTGCCATAAGGGTTTTCCCAGAACCAGGAGAACCAATCATAAGCATATTATGTCCGCCGGCTGCTGAAATTTCGAGTGCTCGTTTCGCTTTTTGTTGCCCTTTAACATCTTTAAAATCGTAGACGTAGTCCTGTTTGGAACTTTCTGCAAGATAGCTGTTGATATCTATAACAGTTGGCTTTATCGGATTGTCTGAAAAATGGTTGACAACTTCTGCCAAGCTGTTTGCTCCATAAATGTTTACATCACCGGCAAGTCCTGCTTCTTGAGCATTTACAGTGGGAACAAATATGTTTTTTATGCCGAAAGATTTTAACCCTAAAATTAGTGGCAAAACTCCGTTTACCCCTCTTAAACTGCCGTCAAGAGATAATTCTCCAATAAATGCGCAGTTTTGTAGTTTTTCTTCTTGCAGAACTTCTTCTTCTACCAAAAGTCCGATAGCTATTGGTAAGTCAAAGTTCGAACCTTCTTTCTTTAAATCTGCAGGTGCAAGATTTATTACAACTTTTTTTGCAGGAAACGTAAAGCCGGAATTTCTTATAGCAGAACGAACTCTATCTCGAGCTTCATTGATTGCAGTGTCAGGTAATCCGACTATTGAAAAAGCAGGAAGTCCATTCAAAACATCTGTTTCAACAGAAACATTGTAAGCATCAAGCCCGATTACGGTTGCAGTTGTAACTTTGTTTACCATACGTGCATTATAACATGAAATATCTTTTTGTTATATAATTATTTTATGAATATATTAGCAATAAATTTTGGCGGAATTGGCGATGAAATATTTTTCTTGCCGACATTGATATCATTAAAAAAGGAATTTCCAAATTCAAAAATTACTCTTGCATTAGAACCGAGAAGTAAGAGTGTAAAGGATTTAACAGATATAATAGATGACTTGTTTTTGATTGATATAAAAGGCAAAAACAAATATTTTGAGTTGTTGAAACTTGTTTTTTTAGCACAAAAAGGACATTTTGATATGGTTGTGTCCTCCGGTGGTAATAAGCTAATTAGCGTTTTACTCGCTATGACTGGAATTAAACAGAGATATGGTTATTATACAGGCAAATTGAGCCAAATTTTGTTAACAAAAGCAGTTCCATTGAACAAAAAACAATATGCCTGTGCGATGTATCACGATTTGGTTACACCGATTACTGCTCATAGAACGGTGTTGCCGGAAATCAATGTTGCTCCGCAAGAAAAAATTACGAATACTGTTTTAATTCATCCTGGAGTTAGTAAAATGAGCATTAGTAAAGGAATGATCAAAACAGTTGATGCTGATGTTTGGGCTGATGTAGTAAGTTTGTTGTTGAAACAAGGAAAACACGTTATGCTAGCCGGAGGCCCTGATGATAAAGAGGTTATCGAAAGTATTTTGTCTAAAGTAGATGAGAATTCCCCTAATTTTATAAATTATTATGGTAAAACAAAAAACCTAAAGGATTTAGCAGTATTGATAGGGCAGGCTGAAAAGTTCGTTTGTTCTGATTCTGCACCATTGCATGTTGGAGTTGCAATGAAAACAAGAACTTATGCGATTTTTGGACCAACTGATGATAAGATGCTAATCCCGCAATCTGACTTGGTTACAGCCATAAAAGCAAATGACAATTGCCCTATAAAACCTTGTCTTTGGGCTCATCGTCAAACAACTTGCGAAAACCTTGATTGCTTGAAAATTACCGCACAAGATATTGTAAATGCAGTAAATTCATAAAAGAATTTGTTGGTATCAAAGCTTAAATTCCAACACTTAATCCGGCGCAAAGGTTGATGGATTGACCGGTTATCCCCTTAGCATCTTCCGAGATTAGGTATTTACAAAGTTTAGCGACTTCTTCCGGCTTTACAAAACGTCGTTGAGGAATAGTTTCAATGATTTCTTCTCGTGAAAATTCGCTGTCGTCTATTGACGTCATCCCTAGTTCTGTTTCTACCCAACCAGGGTTGATTGTGTTCACAGTAATGTTATGTTCTGCAAGTTCAAGCGCTAATGCTTTAGTTAAACCGATAAGTCCGGCTTTTGAACTTGAATAAATACTTGCATAAGCTTCGCCCATAACGCCGGAGATAGAACCAATGTTAATAATTCTGCCCCATTTTTTATTTTTCATATTTGGAATAGCTTTGGATGTAAGATATGCCGGAGCAACTAAATTTGTTTGGTAAAGTCTTTGGATATCTGTAATATTCATATTTTCAAGTTCTGAATAGGTGTATTCACCGGCATTGTTAACCAAAACATCAATGTCGTTTTTTTTAATAAAATCTGCAAGAATACTAATATCTTTTGATAAATCGCAAATACAAAAATCCTTGGCATTGCATTCTGCCAACGCTTTTTCATTTCTTCCGGTTACAAAAACTTCTCCAATATTTTGAAGTTCGTTTGCAATTGCGTTACCAATTCCTTTAGATGCACCTGTTACAAGTATGTTCATACCCCTCCTCGAAATCAAAGATTTCGGTCCTCCCTCAAGGAGAGGACATGAAGTTTTGTTTTCTATTTAATTATTCCAAAACCTAGTAGGAATGTGCAAATTAAGAATATTCCTGCAACAATTCCTGTAAGTTTGTTTAAGCCTTTTTCAGCACTCTTTTGAGATGCAAAAACATGAGATGCTCCGCCAATGCCGGCAATTCCATCGCCTTTTGGGGAATGCAATAATATCAATACAATCAGCAATAATGCTGAGATTATTTGAACAGCCCATACTAAAGTTAATAACATTATTTTTTCTCCTTTTTCTTAGAAATAAAATGAGCTCTTTTTGAATTCAAT
>ENA-ORPK01001770-ORPK01001770.1-human-gut-metagenome-genome-assembly--contig:-NODE-1770-length-16267-cov-4.092894_pt1 | contig 16267 bp, 16 predicted proteins | sample MGYA00242139_ERZ509068 | MGnify/ENA primary metagenome ERZ509068 (study PRJEB26280, sample SAMEA2338687) | human gut metagenome | biome: human gut; feature: human-associated habitat; material: faeces... | reverse complement strand
AGGATGGTGGAAACCATAACGAGCGGATACTGGAACTGTACAAGGAGGGGAAATCCTTTGTAGATATTGCAAGGGAGCTGGGACTTGGACAGGGAGAGGTAAAGCTTGTCATAGAATTGTTTAGAGGAGAGGTCTGACGTGAAATTAAAATATTACTTGCGGGGACTGGGCGTTGGGATTCTGGTGACAACGGTCATACTGATGATCGCATTTGCCAGACATCCGCAGAAGCTGACAGATGAAGAGATCATAGCCAGAGCAGAGATGCTTGGAATGGTAATGGAAGATAAAGAAGCGGGAGAATCGATCCCAAAATCCACAGAGCAGACGACAGAGAAGGATACGCAGCAGCCGGTGCCGGCTACGGAGCAGATTCCGGAACCGGACACGCAGGTACAGCAGTTGGCGGAGATCACCATTGTCGAGGGTGATACGTCGGCTGTTGTGACAGATCGTCTGCATGAAGCCGGAGTGGTTGCAGATGCGGCAGAATTTAACAAATTTCTGATAGAGAAGGACTATGAGCGGAGAATCCTTTCGGGAAAGGTACAGATTCCGGCGGGCGCGGACTACGAGCAGATCGCGCAGATTTTGATAAAACCGCGATAAAATTGTTGCAAACCGGCATGGATTGTGCTATAATCTTGCCGTTGCGAAAATAACAAATCACATATGCCGATGGTCGGACCGGTGCCTAAGGGTTGTCTGACAGGTGGACGCATATGGAAGAAAAACCAAATGGAGGAAGAACAATGAGCGTTATTTCAATGAAACAGTTATTAGAAGCAGGTGTTCATTTCGGACATCAGACAAGAAGATGGAACCCTAAGATGGCTCCATACATCTACACAGAGAGAAATGGTATCCACATTATCGATCTGCAGACATCTGTAGGTAAAGTAGACGAAGCTTACCAGGCAGTATCTGAAATCGCTGCAGCAGGTGGTACAATCCTCTTCGTTGGTACAAAGAAACAGGCACAGGAAGCTGTTAAGACAGAAGCTGAGCGCTGTGGTATGTACTATGTAAATGAGAGATGGTTAGGCGGTATGCTGACAAACTTCAAGACAATCCAGACACGTATCGCTACATTAAAGAAATATGAAACTATGGAAGAAGACGGTACATTTGATGTTCTTCCTAAAAAAGAAGTAATCCAGATCAAGAAAGAAATGGAAAAACTGGAAAAGAACTTAGGCGGTATCAAAGAGATGGAACATATTCCGGATGCAATCTTTGTTGTTGATCCTAAGAAGGAAAGAATCTGCGTACAGGAAGCACAGGCTCTTGGAATCACTCTGATCGGTATCGCTGATACAAACTGTGATCCGGAAGAACTTGATTTCGTTATCCCGGGTAATGATGATGCTATCCGTGCTGTAAAACTGATCGTTTCCAAGATGGCAGACGCTGTTATTGAAGCAAACCAGGGTGCAGCAGAAGAAGCTGCACAGGCAGAAGCTGAAGAATCCGCTCAGGCAGATGCTGAATAATCAGTATCCGAAAGTAAGAGTACGACTAACATAATATAAATGGAGGACACGAAAATGGCTATCACAGCAGCTATGGTAAAAGAGTTAAGAGAAATGACTGGTGCAGGCATGATGGACTGTAAGAAAGCTCTTGCAGAAACTGATGGAGATATGGATGCAGCAGTTGAAGTATTAAGAAAAAGCGGCGCAGCTAAGGCTGAAAAGAAAGCCAGCCGTATCGCAGCAGAAGGTATTACACGTACAGCAGCAAACAGTAATACAGCAGTTGTTGTAGAAGTAAACTCAGAGACAGATTTCGTTGCAAAAAATGCAGTATTTCAGGAATTTGTACAGTCTATCGCAGATCAGGCACTTGCTTCATCTTTAAATGGTGGCAAGGACGGAGAAGATGTAGAAGCACTTCTTGCTGAAAACGGACTGAAAGAAGCTTTAGTTGAAAAGACAGCAACAATTGGTGAAAAATTATCCTTCAGACGTTTCGAGAAGGTGACAGGGGATGTTGTAACATCTTACCTTCACGGCGGCGGAAGAATCGGTGTATTAGTTGCCGGTACAGGTGCATCCGATGATGCAGCTAAGGAAGCACTTACAAATATCGCAATGCAGATCGCAGCTATGAACCCACAGTATATCAGCAGAGCTGATATGGCTGATGAAGAAGTTGCAAAGCTTCGTGAGATCACAGTTGACAGCGCATTAAATGATCCTGCATCTCTGCCAAAACCGATCTTAAACAAACTGATCGAAAAGGCAGTAGCCGGTGTATGGTCAGCAGAAGATGTAGCTATCTACGAAGAAAAGAAATCCAATATGCAGTATTTATTCAACTTCCTTTCAAAGGAAGCTGCTGCACAGCTTGCTGAGATTGCTATGGCTGATAAGGAAACAATCGCAGCTGACAAGATCTTCAATGGTCTTGTAGAAGGTCGTGTTTCCAAACAGTTGAAAGAGATCTGCCTGCTTGATCAGACATATGTTAAAGCAGAAGACGGAAAACAGTCTGTAGCTAAATATCTTGCTTCCGTAAACAAAGATCTTGCAATCAAGAAATTTGTACGTTTTGAAGTTGGCGAAGGTATGGAAAAGAAGAATGAAGACTTCGCTGCAGAAGTAGCTGCACAGATGGCTAATGCTTAATTTACAGGCAAAGCAAGTATCAGATTACAAATAATAATCAAAGTTAATAAAACTCACAACACAACACAAATCCCCGGGATCATTTCTGATCCCGGGGTATTTTGCTTACAAGAGTTGAGCAAGTGTGACCCCATCCAGATAGTCATTGATGATTGAATCCAGCTTCTGCCAGACCGGATGTGTGGGACAGGTGGCAATATTTTTGCATGGACCTGTAGATGAGGAAGTGCAGGAAACGGAAGCAAGATCGCCCTCTGTCAGTCTGAGGATTTCTCCTAATGTATAGTCTGTAGTGGGTTTTGTCAGCCGATATCCACCACCTTTCCCTTTCACGCCCTCCAGCAGGTCGTGTTCTACCAGAATTTTTAAAATTCCTTCCATATATTTCTTGGAAATGTGCTGCCGTTCGGCAATTTCCTTGAGTGGCACATATCCTTCATTTTCATGATGGGCAAGATCGATCAGCACGTAGAGCGCATATCGTCCTCTGGTTGAGATCAGCATATGAAATCCGTCCTTTTTGTCCGCTTCTTTGGAGCGGATATTTGAATTTATTATAGCACAAACTATAACCTGCTGTGCAGGTTATTTAGCAATGCATTTGCTGCGCAGGTTGGTTAAGAAGGATATAGTTAGGCTATAATCTGCTGACGCAGATTATTTGGTCCCATATTTGCTTTGCAAATTATACGAGAAGTGTAGAAAGTCTATAACCTGCTAACGCAGGTTATTTAGCAATGCATTTGCTGCGCAGGTTGATTAGAAAGATATAGTTAGGCTATAATCTGCTGACGCAGATTATTTGGCCCCATATTTGCTTTGCAAATTATACGAGAAGTGTAGAAAGTCTATAACCTGCTGTGCAGGTTATTTAGCAATATATTTGCTGCGCAAATATATTGCAAGAGTTGACAAAATCCTAGTAACATACTATAGTTTAATTGCCTACCAAACAGGTGGGTTGAATAAAAGGAAAGGTGTGGATCAGAAAATGGCAGACAAACTTTTGCAGGTAAACGGTATTTCAGTTCGTGTAGAGGATAAGGAAATTCTGCATGATATAAATTTAGAAATCGGAAAAGGAGAGACTCATGTGTTAATGGGACCAAACGGTGCGGGAAAATCAACACTTGGTTATGCATTGATGGGCAATCCGAAATATGAAGTAATGAAAGGAGATATCCTGTTTCATGGAAATCGGATCAATGAGGACGGTGCAGACAAGAGAGCCAGGGATGGTATCTTTTTATCCTTCCAGAGTCCTTTGGAGGTCCCGGGTCTTTCTTTAAGCTCCTTTATCAGAAACGCAGTGGAAAAGAGACGTGGCAGCAGAATCCGTCTTTGGGATTTTAAGAAGGAGCTGCAGAAGGAAATGGAACTGCTGCAGATGGATCCATCCTATGCAGCGCGGGATCTGAATGTTGGATTTTCCGGCGGTGAAAAAAAGAAAACAGAGATTTTGCAGATGCTGATGCTTAGACCGGAGCTGGCAATTTTGGACGAAACGGATTCCGGACTTGATGTGGACGCAGTGCGTACTGTTTCAAAAGGTGTGGAGGAATACCAGAAGACAAGAGACGGAGCACTTCTGATCATCACGCACAGCACAAGGATTTTGGAAGCATTACATGTGGATTATACGCATGTTCTGGTAGACGGGCATATTGTAAAGACAGGAGATGCTTCCCTGATCGACGAGATCAATGAACATGGATTTGAAAAATATCTGGATCTTTTAAAACAGGAATCAGAGACGGGGAGGTAAGCCGGATGAAAGAAAAAACCTATGTCGATGATGTGGACAGAAGCATTTATGATATCCGTAATGAAGAAAAAGATGTATATCGTGTGCAGGAAGGACTGGATGCGTCCATTGTAGAAAAAATATCAAAGGAAAAGAACGACCCTGCCTGGATGACGATGTTCCGTCTGCAATCATTGCAGATTTATAATGAACTGAAGGTGCCTGACTGGGGACCATCCATTGACGGACTGGATATGAGCCATATTGCGACTTATGTACGTCCGAACACGAAAATGAGTGCAAAATGGTCTGAAGTACCGGAAGATATTAAGGATACATTTGAAAAGCTTGGCATTCCGCAGGCTGAAAGAAAATCGCTGGCAGGTGTCGGTGCACAGTATGATTCCGAGCTTGTTTATCATAATGTCAGGGAAGAAGTGGCAGCACAGGGCGTTGTGTATACGGATATGGAAAGCGCCTTAAAAGGCGAATATGCAGATATGGTCAGAAAATATTTTATGAAGCTTGTACGACCGAACGACCATAAATTTGCTGCTCTGCATGGGGCAGTCTGGTCAGGCGGTTCCTTTGTGTATGTGCCACCGGGTGTTTCCGTGGAAATCCCGCTGCAGTCCTATTTCCGTCTGAATGCGCCGGGCGCAGGACAGTTTGAACATACGCTGATCATTGTAGATGAGGGCGCAGACCTGCATTTTATTGAAGGCTGCTCTGCACCAAAATATAATGTGGCAAATCTGCATGCGGGCTGTGTGGAGCTTTTTGTAAAGAAAAATGCCAGACTGCGTTATTCGACGATCGAGAACTGGTCTAAAAACATGTATAACCTGAATACAAAACGTGCCATGGTGGAAGACGGCGGCGTGATGGAATGGGTTTCCGGTTCATTTGGATCCCATGTTTCTTACTTATACCCGATGACGATCCTGAAAGGAGATCATTCCCGGATGGAATTTACGGGAATCACCTTTGCCGGAAAAGGACAGAATCTGGACACGGGAGCAAAAGTCGTGCACATCGGAAAGAATACTTCTTCCTTTATCGGTACAAGATCCATTTCCAAAGATGGCGGTATCAGTACATTCAGAAGCAGCGTGCAGGTAGAAAAGTCTGCAAAGAATACAAAAGCGGCTGTTTCCTGTCAGTCCCTGATGCTGGATGATAAGTCAAGATCCGATACGATCCCGGCAATGGACATCCGGACAGCAGATGCAGATATCGGACATGAGGCAAAGATCGGACGGATCAGTGATGAAGCTGTCTTTTACCTGATGTCAAGAGGACTTTCGGAGGAAGATGCGAGAGCAATGATCGTCAGCGGCTTTGCAGATAATGTATCAAAGGAACTGCCGCTTGAGTATGCGGTGGAAATGAACAATCTGATACAGCTCGAAATGAAAGGCAGCATAGGCTAAAAGGAATGGGCATTGTAGGAGGAACGAAATGGAACAGAAAATAGATATGATCGTAAACAGACTGCCTGCAAAAACCTGGAACAGATTATCGGTCAATCAGGCAGAAATAAAGAATCTGGAAGCTGATGGCTGGCAAAGACCGGCTGTTACCGTCCGCTACCCAAAGGATGAAAAGCCAATTGTAAGAGAACTGACGACTGAACAGGAATCTTCTGTATATAAAAAGATGGAGCAGATCCGAACCGGAATGGGCGCGGAAGTAAGCCGCCTGAAACCGGAAGATGCAACAGATATTTGTGTGGAGACAGCAGAAGAGGGCGGGGGATCCGATGAGAGAAGAGAGCGTATGAGACGTGATGAGGTGGTACTTGTATTGGACTATCCGGATCGAAAAAATTGTTTTCAGGATGTAAAAATCTATGCGAAGGCAGGAGAAAGTGTAACCGTCTGGACTGTTGTAAGATCCATAAAGGATGCGGAAGGGAAAGCTGTACTGCGGACACTTCTGCAGGCAGAAGAAAATGCAAAGATCCGGCTTGTGCAGGTAGATCTGCTGGGCGATAGAATGCAGCTTTTCAATGATATCGGAGTAGAAAGCGGCAAACAGGCGCAGATAGAGGTTGTGCAGTTGTTTCTTGGCGCAGAGAAGATCTGGGCAGGAAGTTATGCTGCGCTAACAGGAGAAAAGAGCCATCTGCAGCTTGATGCCGGTTATTACAGAGAAAAACAGCAGCTTCTGGATATGAACTATGTGGTACAGCATATCGGAAAGAAAACGGAAAGCAACATGAATGTGGGCGGCGTACTGCAGGATGCGTCTAAAAAGGTATTCCGCGGGACGATTGACTTTCCACTGGGCTGCGTGGGTGCAAAGGGAGATGAAATGGAGGATGTCCTCATTTTAGGAGAGGATGCCATCAACCAGACAGTTCCGCTGATCCTATGCGCGGAGGATGATGTAGAAGGAAATCATGGTGCTTCGATCGGAAGACCGGCAGATGAGGTACTGTTTTATCTGGCAAGCAGAGGACTTTCGGAAGAGGATGCCTGCAATCTGCTGGCAAGAGCAAAGCTGGAAGCACTCTGTAACCGGATCGGAGAGCAGAAAATTGCAGAACAGGCTGAAAACTGGCTTTGGGAGGTAACAGGCGATGAAGCGTGATTACAGACAGGATTTTCCGCTTCTGCGGGAAAATCCGATCGTATATCTGGACAGTGCAGCAACGGCGCAGCGTCCGGATGTGGTCATAGAAGCAGAAATGGAATTTTACAGAAAATATAATGCTAATCCTTTGCGAGGTTTGTATTCTCTTGGAATAGAAGCAACAGATCGCTATGAAGAGGCGCGGGAATGTGTGGCAAAATTTATCCATGCAGCATCCGCAAAGGAGATCATCTTTACAAGAAATGCCACGGAAAGCCTGAATCTGGTTGCCTATAGCTACGGCTTATCGCATCTGCAAAAGGGCGATGAGATCGTTGTCAGTATATTGGAGCATCACAGCAATCAGCTTCCGTGGCGTATGGTGGCTGAAAAAACAGGTGCGGTCGTCAAGTATCTGGAATGTGACCGGCAGGGACATATTTCGGATGCGGATCTGCAGGCTGCTTTTTCGGAAAAAACAAAGCTGGTCGCAGTTACGCAGGTATCCAATGTGCTTGGTATCAGGACACCGATCGACAAGATCGTCGCACTGGCAAGGAAAAGCGGAGCTGTAGTTGTACTGGATGCAGCGCAGTCTACGCCGCATATGGAAGTTGATGTACAGAAGCCGGGTGTGGATTTTCTGGCATTTTCCGGGCACAAGCTGATGGCACCTATGGGAATTGGCGTATTATATGGAAGGAAGGAACTGCTTTCTGAAATGCCGCCTTTTTTGACCGGCGGAGAAATGATCCAGACGGTGACAAGAGATAAGGTAGTGTATGCCGAGCTGCCACATAAATTTGAAGCAGGTACTGTCAATGGTGCAGGGGCATGGGCACTTGCGGCGGCGATCCGGTATTTACAGGAAGTCGGTTATGAGCAGATACAGAAGCAGGAGCTTTTGCTGACCACACAACTGATGGATGGGTTTAAGAAGGTGCCACATGTACAGATCCAGGGATCACCGGATCCGAAAGAGCATTGTGGGATTGTCAGCTTTACCATAGATGGCGTGCATCCGCATGATATCAGCAGCATTCTGGATGCAGATGGCATTGCAGTCCGTGCGGGACATCACTGTGCACAGCCTCTGATGCAACAGATTGGCGTTATGTCAACCACTCGTGCCAGCATGTATTTTTATAACACGGAAGAGGATATAGAAAAGCTGCTTGCAAGCGTGCAGACGATCAGAAGGAGAATGGGCTATGGAGAATAACAGAAGCTTTTACAATGAAATATTAACGGATCACAATCTGCATCCCATGCATAAGCATGAGCTTGCGGATGCCAATATGCAGCTTGAGGGCGTGAATCCAAGCTGCGGAGATGATATTATTTTAAATCTTAAAGTAGAGGATGGAAAGATCGTGGACGGCTCCTTCACAGGTGACGGCTGTGCAATTTCGCAGGCTTCCGCGGACATTATGCTGGATCTGATCATCGGCAGAGAGGTAGAAGAAGCAGAAAGACTGAAAGAAAGCTTTCTGCATATGATCAAGGGAGAGGCGACAGACGAGGAAATGGAGCTTTTGGAAGAAGCTGGTGCACTTGCTGATATTTCTCATATGCCTGCCCGTGTTAAATGTGCGGTGCTTGGCTGGCATACACTGGAGAATATGCTGGAAGGCAGGACAGAAGCGTAAAAAATCTGCACATATTTGCTTTTCATAGTATGCATATGATATGCTGTAACAGGAAGATAGGTCGCGCGGTTATAGTGCTGCGGTATAGACGCGAAATGCCGCTATGGCATAGAAAAGTTGACGGCGGCTAACTATGGAGGATATATGTGGAATAAAACAAAGTCCCTGTATGATACGGATGCGGCATATTGGTATTCGCAATATGAAGAGCAGTTCCTTTTTGAAAAGGGAAAGCTGGAGAGCCAGCTTGCAGCAGCACGTAAAAGAAAAGGGGACGATATCTTTGAGCTTAGAATGTATGGTGGCATCTTAGCGGCACTTGTATTACTGGTGCCGCTGGAAGCCGTTTTTATGCTGGCAGGCGGACTGGTGCTTTCAATCGTGGCGGCTGTGGGTTTGTTTATTTTGATTGCAGGGTATACGATCGCTTTGCCGGTTGTCTGCTATAAACTTGTAAAAGGATCTTTTTTATATCTGGTTTATCATAACAGGAATTTTGCGGCTTTTCTGAAAAACAAATATCAGATCAGTAATATCAATCATGAAATATTTGCGCTTCAGAAGCGGCTGCAGGAATTTGAAGCATACGAAAAGAAGCTGGATGTGTGGAAAATGCAGTTGGAAGATGGCATGACCGGGCAGCAGCTTCTTTCTTATCGGCAATATTTTGAGCAGATTGACTATGGGTTACCGATCGCGATCATTGAAGGAAGCAAGGGTGGTTTACAGTCGCTTACAAAAAAAGTTGCATGGATCGGAGGAATTCTATTGTGGCTGTTGCTTGTTTCTCTGGTAGTAAAAGTGTTGCTGTGGATCAGCGGAGGTATTGCAGCCTTATTCGGGCAGTTGTAAGAGGAGGCAGAGATATGAAAGAAGCAAAAGAGACAAGAAGCGCAGCGGATCTGCTGACAAGGCAGGACATACTACAATACGGACTGTCTTTCCCAGGTACCTATCAGGAAGCTCCATTCCATGATCCAAACTGGCAGCTTGTCCGGGTGAAGGGAAGCAAAAAGGTCTTTCTCTGGACGTATGAAAAAGACGGCTTTTTAAATCTGAATGTAAAAGTAAAGCCGGAATGGCGTGACTTCTGGAGAAATGCATATGCTGCAGTTATCCCCGGCTATCATCAAAATAAAGAGCACTGGAATACGATCATTGTGGATGGCAGTATTCCGGCAGAAGAGGTCAGACGGATGATCGCGGAAAGCTATGATCTGGTCACGGACAGCCCCGCAAAACGGATCTATGAAGCGGTCAGGCAGGTACCGAAAGGGAAGGTTGCAACCTATGGGCAGATCGCAGAGCTGGCAGGAGATAAAAAGATGTGCAGAGCAGTCGGGAATGCACTGCACAAAAATCCCGACCCGGAACTTACCCCGTGTTATCGCATCGTAAATGCCAAAGGGGAGCTTGCAGGCGCTTTTGCATTTGGTGGGGAAAATGCACAGGCAGACCGCCTGCGCGCAGACGGAATCGAAGTTGTGGACGGCAGAGTCGATCTTGAGAAGTATGGGATCAGGGTTGTGAATGGCAGGATCGTTTGTGAGAAGCAGAGATAAAGATCTAGGCTTAGGAATAATTACAGAAATTTATCCAATACCGGGAAAAACATACAAATGGGCTTTCCCAAAATGTAAATACATAAGAAATATGGAAGCGTGAATCTTATATGAAAAGAAAACATAAAAAGAATAAAAGCATGGCATTCATAACCGGAATGCTCTGTTTGGTGCTATTATTGGCGGTATTACTGGCAATAGTGCCAACGATGGAAGTTAGTCATGAACAACTAAATACAACGTCCACATTCGATTGGGCGGGGATAGACGAGCTGACCGTAACAAGCGAAAATCTGCAAAACGGTGTATGGGATGACAGCATTGCCAATACGGAGCGTGGAAAAAACCTTTCGCCGCAGCTAAGCTGGGAAAAGGCAGAAAATGCACAGGCTTATGTGATCTATATGATAGATCCGGATGGAAATAACTGGATCCATCTGATCTCAGGTACTCTGACTAAAGAAGAAGTAGTGCAGGGAGAGATTACACAGGTCAATAAGGGGACAAGTGACACCGGTTATATCGGACCATATCCACCTGCCGGAACTCATTCCTATGAAGTGTATGTGTTTGCATTAAAGCAGGCAAAGACAGACTATGCAGGAAAAGTTAATGCAGTGTGTGATGGTATTGACAAGATTGCACAGGAACTGGATGCAGATGCTGCAGGAGCGAGTGGAAATATAGCCGCCTATGGTAAATTGACCGGTACTTATACAAAATAGATACCTAAACCTAACTTTACCTTGACAGCATGCGAAAGTCATGATAAAAAAGAACAGGATAAGCGAAATCTGGGTATGCTATAAGAAGAAAGTGAGTGGAAGAACATGAATCAGTATACACAACAAAAATTTGTAGGAGAGCGTGCTTTATTTCAAAGCAGAGATCTGGAGCTTTCTTATTGTACCTTTGCGGACGGCGAGTCACCGCTGAAGGAAAGTAAAAATTTAAAAATAGAGAATTGTCTGTTTCAGTGGAAATATCCGCTGTGGTATTGCCGGAATGTAGAAGTAAAGCATTCTACCATGTTTGAAATGGCAAGAGCCGGTATCTGGTATACAGACCATATTTCCATGGAGGATATTACTTATCAGGCACCGAAGGGTTTCAGACGATGCAAGGATGTCGTGCTCAAGGATATCAATTTCCCGAATGCGGCAGAAACACTCTGGAACTGCAGTCAGGTAAAAATGCAGAATGTGACAGCCAAGGGCGACTATTTTGCAATGGGAAGCTCCGATATGGAGATCGATAATTTTACACTGGTCGGCAATTACAGCTTTGACGGCGCAAAGAACCTGACGATCCGTAATGCCAGAATGTTGTCCAAGGATGCTTTCTGGAACTGCGAAAATGTAACGGTTTATGATTCCTTTATATCCGGAGAATATCTGGGCTGGAATGCAAAAAATGTCACACTGATCAACTGTACGATCGAGAGTGAGCAGGGCATGTGCTATATGGATAATCTGAAGATGGAAAACTGCAGGCTGCTGAATACCAATCTGGCGTTTGAATATGCAACCGTAGATGCACAGATCGACTCTAAGATCGATAGCGTGAAAAATCCGATCTCCGGAAAAATCCGGGCAAAACAGATCGACGAGATTATTTTTGATAATCCGGATGTCAAAAAGGAAAATACGGATATTGTTACCGAAGACTAACGGGAAATCTACAGCAGAAAACTGCATGAGTATTGTCAGAATGAAGTGTTGTGATGTGAAGACCGGAAGAAATAAAGAAAGACTATCAGTTACATGAAACAAGAGAACGTAAAAAATAAAAAAGAAAACAGAGAGGAACTGGTCTCCTATATAAGGATGGGGCGGGAGCTTTCCGGCAGGCAGCAGATCCTGCTGGTGATACAGCTTTCACTTCCCGCGATCATGGCACAGCTTACTTCTGTGGCAATGCAGTATATTGATGCATCCATGGTGGGGCGGCTTGGCTCGGGGGCAGCAGCAGCGATCGGTCTGGTTGCATCGACAACATGGCTTTTTGGCGGCGTCTGCAATTCTTTTTCGGTCGGATTTGCCGTACAGGCAGCTCAGCTGATCGGAGCCAATAAGCTGGAGGCGGCAAGAGATGTACTGAAGCAGGCCCTTTTTACCATTTCGTGCATTTCCGTATTTCTGGCTGCGATCGGTATTGCGATCAGCAGCTTTCTGCCGGGCTGGCTTGGCGGAGAAAAGGCTATTTTAAAGGACGCAGGACACTATTTTCTGATCTATGTCTGCTTTTTGCCTTGTTTGGGACTGAATGTGCTGGCAGGCAGTATGCTGCAGAGTAGCGGCAATATGAAAGTGCCCGGTATTTTAAATTCCCTGCTGTGTCTTCTGGATGTCTTGTTTAATGCACTGTTTATATACGGCTGCAGAATGGGTGTGGCAGGTGCAGCACTTGGCACGGGTGTATCGGAGCTGATCATTGCGAGTATCATGCTGTATTTTGCCTGCGTGAAAAGTCCGATCCTGCATATCCGGAAGGAAGAAGGATTTCATCTTTCGGCGGAATGTCAGAAAAAGGCGATCACTTTATCGCTCCCTGTGACATTTGAACGATTTGTTGTCTGTCTTGCCATGATCGTAACGACAGGGATCGTGGCGCCGCTCGGTTCGGTGGCACTGGCTGCTAATTCTTTTGCGGTAACGGCGGAAAGTCTGTGTTACATGCCGGGCTATGGCATAAGCGAAGCTGCAACCACCCTTGTTGGCCAAAGCAAGGGAGCAGGCCGACGCGACATGTGTCGCAGTTTTGCCTATAGCACCACGTTCATGGGCATGACCGTCATGGCGTTCATGGGTTTGGTGATGTATGTGTTTGCTCCCGAGATGATGGCCCTGCTCACCCCAATAGAGGAGATTCGCCAGCTTGGCATCATGTGTCTGCGCATCGAGGCTTTTGCCGAGCCCATGTTTGCTGCCTCCATCGTGGTCTACTATGTGTGTGTGGGCGCTGGATCGACCTTGCGCCCCATGCTCATCAACCTCGTGTCGATGTGGTGTGTGCGCCTCACGCTTGCTGCTTTGCTCGCCCCACATTACGGCTTGAAGGGTGTGTGGATCGCCATGGCTGTGGAGCTTACGTTCCGAGGCCTCATGTTCCTCATTCAGCTCTTCCGCGGACGGTGGATGGGAACCGTTGGCTCCAAGGCTTAACGGCCAAGGCTTGCCGGCTCTTTTCTCTTTGTTCTGCAAGCCTTCTGGGCTTTGCTTCCGAGCTTTCTTGTTTTGCTCGGCAAGCTTTTTTCTTTGCTTTAAAGCCATCGCTCTTTTATCCGTCATCTCCTTCCGTTTCTGTATATTTATGCACTTTCCACGGTCTTCTAAGCATGGTTTTTTCATTAAGCCCAAATGACAAAATGAAAGTGCCTTTCTGACGTTCTCATTAAGCCTCTTTGACAGCCTCAAAGAGGCCCTTTGACGTCCTCAAAGAGGCTCTTTGGGGAAACAAACCGATTTTTCACATTTATTAACAAAACTGTATAGCGAAACCTTCTTTTTTTCTGTCTTTTTGCTATCTATATCTCTTTTCTGCTTTCTTCTTGATTTTTCGTTTTTCTCTCTCGCCTCTGCATATTTATGCACTTTGAGTGAATAATTATACAGGCAGAATATTCGTGAAAAAGATGATGGATAAGAGGTTATGGTGTAGCCTAAAAAGCATAGGGATTTTTTTTTCGATAAAAACTTGCCAATGTCAAACGAAAAAGCTAAATTTGTCGCAAGTTAAATCTCTTAAAAAGAATTAGATATGAGCACGATAACTATAGATGTTAACCAATATCCAGAAGCTGCAATGTATGCAAAGCTTCATAATATAAGTTTTAAGCAATTGGTTGAAAATTTGCTTATGAAATTTCAGACGCCAACGGTTGCGGAAAATCAACCAGATATGCAACTTCCTCCTCATTTGGAAAAATTGGGAGGATGCTTAAAAGGCGTAGAAAGCTCTGAAGACGATAAATTTAACTATTTGATGGAAAAATACAAATGAAAAAGGTTTTTGTTGACACAAATGTTATTCTTGATTTTCTATTAAAAAGAGAAGCTTTTTTTGAAGATGCAAGAATGATAATGGCCATGGGGTATAATAAGAAATGTTGCTTATTTATGTCTTCGTTGTCTTTTTCTAATATTGCTTATATTGCAAGGAAAAAATTTGATGGCGATTCCTTGTATGCTTGCTTTTCTGAAATAAGAGAGTTGTTGGATGTTTCGCCTGTTTCAAAAGACGAGGTCGATTCAGCTATAAATCTTCGTGTTAAAGATTTTGAGGATGCTATGCAATATTATTCTGCAAAATCAATTGGGGCTGATTGTATTATAACAAGAAACGTAAAAGATTTTAATTTTTCAGATATTGAGGTTCTAACCCCTCATGATTTTCTTCTCAAAAATATCATTAAATAAAGAATCAATTTTTTCAAAGCAACAAGAAAAAAGGCATTCATTCTCCATAAATTGGCGAAGAATGCCTTTTTCCAATTATTTTTTTGCTCGTTTGTGCAGCAATTTGTACTTTTGCAACGTCTAAGGAACAGGCATCCCAAAACGAAAGAGAATTTTTAGATTATAAATTTATAAAAATGAAGACAAAACTCTTACTGTTGTCGCTCGCGCTTGCCACCACATCGGCTTTCGCGCAGCAGACACTCGGATCGGGCATCGACAAGGCCAACATGGACCTCACGGTAAAGCCCGGCAACGATTTTTACCGCTATGCAGCTGGAGGATGGATGAAGAGTCATCCGCTCGATGCAGAACATCCTATGAACGGAGCGTTCGTAGACCTTGAGGAGCAGAACCAGAAGCGCATTCAGGAGCTCATCAACGAGTTTGCAACAAAACCTCAGCAGAAAGGATCGCTCGGACAGAAGATAGGCAGCATCTACAACCTCATGATGGATAGCGTGCGCCTGAACCGCGAGGGTGCTGCGCCTCTGAAGCCTTATCTGGCTAAGGTGGCTGCCATAAAGAACATCCACGAGTATCAGTATGTTACCTCTTCACTCGATTTCGAGGGCATAGGCACCTTGATGTTCGACATGGGTGTGGGCGCAGACCAGCGCAACGCTTCTATGAACATTGTGGGCATTGGCCAGGGTGGTCTCGGTCTGGGTGAGCGCGACTACTATCTCAACGACGATGAGCAGACCGTGAAGGTGCGCAACGCCTATAAAGAGCTGATGACAACCCTCTTCAAGCTCGTGGGCAACGATGAGGCCACAGCAACGAAGAAGATGGAGGCCGTCATGGCCATAGAGACACGTCTGGCCAAGGCCAGCTACGGCGCCGTGAAGCTGCGCGACATCAACGCCAACTATCACAAGATGAGCTATATGCAGCTCGTGAACGATTATCCCGGCATCGATTGGGGTAACATTTTCCTCGCACAGGGATTCCCCGTGTTCGATAGCGTGGACGTGGGTCAGCCTGAGCCTATACACGAGGTGGAGAAAATTCTGGCAGAGACACCGCTCGACGACCTTAAGGCTTATGCCGAGTCGCGCGTCATCTCAAGTGGCACAAGCACCCTGAGCGACGAGTTCCGTGCTGCTGCCTTCAAGTTTAGCTCGGTGCTGAGCGGCGTGAGCCAGGACCGTCCGCGCTGGAAGCGCAGCGTGTCGGCCGTGAGCGGCTTGCTGGGCGAGGCCATCGGCAAGATGTATGTTGAGAAATATTTCCCCGAATCAAGCAAGAAGCGCATGCTTGAGCTCGTTCACAACCTGCAGACAGCGCTCGCACAGCGCATTGACGAGGCAACATGGATGGGCGAGGCAACAAAGGCACAGGCCAAGGACAAGCTCCAGAACTTTATCGTAAAGATCGGCTATCCTGACAAGTGGCGCGACTACTCGGGCTTGCAGGTTGACGACTCGCTATCGCTCTATGAGAACTTGCGTGCCATCTCACGCTACAAGACCACCGATTATCTCACCCGCAAGGTGAGCAAGCCCGTGGACAAGAGCGAGTGGCAGATGACACCGCAGACCATCAACGCCTACTATAACCCCACAACCAACGAGATCTGCTTCCCCGCTGCCATCCTGCAGCCACCGTTCTTCGATCCTCAGGCCGACGATGCTGTAAACTATGG
>ENA-ORPK01001768-ORPK01001768.1-human-gut-metagenome-genome-assembly--contig:-NODE-1768-length-16279-cov-3.455929_pt1 | contig 16279 bp, 12 predicted proteins | sample MGYA00242139_ERZ509068 | MGnify/ENA primary metagenome ERZ509068 (study PRJEB26280, sample SAMEA2338687) | human gut metagenome | biome: human gut; feature: human-associated habitat; material: faeces... | reverse complement strand
CCGCGCGGTGAATGCAGCCGTCCACGCCGCCCCCGCCCAAAAGGGTTTCATTTGCCGCGTTGACGATGGCGTCCACGCGCATTTGTGTAATATCATTGCGAACGATTTCCAGAGGCATTTTTATCACCAACCTTTAAATTCAAATTAAACCAGTGCGTCTCTGATTTTCTCCCGCTCCCCACTGCCGTCTGTCCGCAGACGAAGCAGCGGGACGCCACACTTTTCCATAATACGGTTCTTTTTCTCATCCCGTCCTGCCTGCGTGCTCCCGGCTTCATGGAAGCCCGTCCCATCCACTTCAATCGCCAGCACGGGCTGCTTGTCCATCTGACGGAACAGCAGAAAATCGATATGTGTCAATGGGTTGCGGGCGTACCTGCGTTCCTCCTCTGTTAGCGGTTCATAGTCTTTCACCAACGCTGCAAGAGAAACATGCACTGCACACCCGATCGAAGAAAACGCTTCCTCTGACAGTACTTCCTGAATCACAGAGTACATGAGGTTCTCAGAATCGTACTCGGACACTCGCCTGTGCTTTCTCAGATACGTCCTGCGCTGTTCTGCATAGCCTTGATAAAGCATATCGAACACAGAGTAGACCTGACTCTGAATGACTTCAAAATTGTTATATTCGATGTATCGTGTCAGGTCGCCGTAGTTGGTCTGGTCGTTGCGGGGGTCCTGAGATGTGACCACCGTCAGAGAATGAACCGCTCTGGAAACCGCCACATTCAGCATATGGGGATCGTCCACAAAATCCGTAATCACATTGTCAACCGAGGTCAGAATGATAGCGTCCTGTTCCCGTCCCTGAAATTTGTGAACTGTATCCACCTCATAAGCGCCGCCCAGCTGTTTCCGGATGGCCGCCACCTGATCCCGATACGGCGTGATAATGCCGATGCTTTGGAAATTCTGCTGATTCAGCCGTGGAAGCACTTCCTGCTGGATGACGTCTATCTGGCGCTGGTTGAGATGCCCACGGGCATGATTACCGGCAGCCGTCCGATACATGGTCAGCACATCCGATTCGTCATGATCCTTCGTCATGATGATCAGCTGTCCATGATAGAACTTCTGGTTGCAGAAGTTGATGATCTTCGGGTGACAGCGGTAATGCTCCCGCAGCAGCGTGACGGGTGCATTCTGCCATATTTCCAACGCAGAGGAAAGCAGACTGTGGGTTGAGAAGCGATACCGCTCATCCAGAGAATACTTTGCCCAAATATCATCGCTGGTGCGGATGTCATCCTCCGTTAACACGTTGGGCAGCTGCTTCATATCCCCGACAATCACGATATTCCGCGCACAGGAAAAGGCCAAGACTCCGGTAGTCAAATCGACCTGCGATGCTTCGTCCACGATAAGATAATCATAGACATGCTCTATGCTCAGCGTCCCCTTGATGGAGTAGGTCGTGCTGAGCACCACCGGATATTCGCGGGTAAATTCTGCGGAGTTCCGCCGGAAATCCCCCTCTTCAAAACGTTTCCGAGTGCCTTTCCAGGGATACCGCGCCGCCAGCTCTGCACGGAACAGCCGCAAGGATTTTTTCGTAAGTTCATCCATTTTCGCGTCGAACGCGTAATGCTCCAGCTTCCGGGTCAGTTTCCGCTTTTCACTCTCCAACTCCCGTCTTTTTACAACATAAAACCGGCTCTGTAAATAGGGAATGACCTGTTCCGGAGAAGAAAGAAACAGCCTGAGCGCATCGCGGTTGAACCGAAGTACGATGGAAAGCTTTTGCAGAAGTCCCAGACGGGTCTCACGCTCCGCGTGCTGTTCAAATTCCATCCAAAGTGCGAGTATCTTCTGCGAGGGCAGCCTGTCCAGACGCTCCGTCAGCACATTGCCATACGCCGCATAATATTCCTCAAAATAGTGCTGCTCAGGGTTAAGCCGCAATAATTCCTGCTCAATTTCCGCTATGCGGTTCTTAGTGTTGAGCATTTCGTTCAATTCCGTGGAAAGTGCAGTCGTCTCCAGCTCCAGTTGACGTCGTTTCTCCAGCGGCATCTCCCAGTCGTGCATGTCCGGATAGACGCCGGTCTGTGTATCCAGAAATTTCTGTTTATTGGCCAGACTGCCGAGAAACGCAGTCAGAAAGACGGCATCCTTCTTTTCCAGTTTTTCCGCAACGTTATGCGTCGCGGAATTGTTGTTGGAGACGACTGCCACGGTTTTCCCGCTTCTGACAACATTGGCAATAATATTCAAAATCGTCTGGGTTTTCCCCGTACCCGGCGGCCCCTGGATAATGCTGATTTTTGAGGAAAGCGCCCGCTCCACCGCCAGCTTCTGACTTTGATTCAGGCCAAACGGATAGATCACAGCTGCCGGCCTGCGAGGTGCTTCGGTTTCTTTCTGCGGCGCAAGATAGCTTGCCAAAACAGTGTTCTCACTGAGCTGCTGAATTTTGTCATACTGCATTTTCAGAATATTGATGCCGTTATCCGTCACCAGACCGATTGCCGCAGCGGTCTCCTTAAAATACTGGAACGCTTCCTTGTTTTTGCCATCCGCCAGACAATTCCGCTGAAACTGCACCTCACTCCTATGAAACGAGAGGTCCTTTCTCCCTGCGCGAATGATGCGGTAATACGCGCCAAAGTCAAGAATCTCATCAATCTCGCCGAACGTTTGTCCATTCGCGGTAACGATCACCTGCGCCGGATCGATTTGTTTTTTCAGGGGGAGAATCTCCACATTTCTGTTCTGAAAGCTATATATTCTGCCGGGTGAACTGGTATAAACAACGTCGCACTTTCCATCATGAAACCGGAAACTGGCGACCGAGTCCGTTTTGTCCTTCCCCTTTATGATAATCAGACGCTTTTGCGCATTCATAGGAATCCCCCATATCGACATGTAAAAAAATGCCCTGCCATCCGGCAGGGCATTTGGTCCATCGCAGCTATACTGCCAGAGTGTATTCCAACACTTGACAGCGTTGTTAACAAGTATAGCAGAATTATGAGCGATTTGCAACACTAATACTATTTCCTGATTAAAATCTTTGATTTTAATCAGGAAGGCATCGCCTGATGGCGCTGCCGGTTTTGTGATTTATAAGGAAAGAAATCACAAAACAAGTCTCATATGAACTCCTTGCCCTTCGGGCAATTAAAATCTTTTCTAAAGATTTTAATTGGAGTTCAGTATAAATTAGGAAACCAGAGGCGATTAGTGTGACAAGTAAATTTATAATCAAAAGAAACCGATATGTGGACTCGGTCTCCCTCATGTCTGTGACCGACAGCGTCAAGAAAGCGGACGGCATCGAAAACTGCAACGCCAGCATGGTGACGGCGGCAAACAGAGAGATACTGGAAGGGCTTGGCTTTGATATCCCGGCGGATGTCGGCGCGAACGACCTTGTCGTCGCCGTCATCGCGTCCGACGAAGCTGCCGCGGACGCGGCGCTGGCGCTGGGGCAGGATCTGCTTGACCACAAGAATGCCGCATCCGGCGGCAAGACCTATGATAACATCGAGGATATAGACCTCGATGAAGACCCCTATGACCTCGTGCAGATCTCGCTCCCCGGCGAGTACGCCGCGGCGGAGGCGGAAAAGGCGCTGAAAAAGGGACTGGATGTGTTCATGTTCAGCGATAACGTTCCCATTGAGCGAGAAATCGAATTGAAAGAATATGCCCGGGACCATGGATTGCTGATGATGGGGCCAGACTGCGGCCTTTCCTTCATCAATGGCGTGGCAGTTGGTCTTTGCAGCAAGGTGCGCCGTGGCAGAATCGGAATCGCAGCTGCTTGTGGAAGCGGTATGCAGGAGGTGATGAATATTGTCCACCGCAGCGGCTATGGAATCAGCCAGGCGATTGGAGTAGGAGGACGTGATCTCCAGGATGCGGTAGGTGGCATCACAATGCTGCAGAGTATTGATATTCTGGAGTCCGATACGCAGACCGCTGTAATTGTGCTTATTTCCAAACCGCCCCAGCCCAAGACCATCGTTAAAATTTTGGCACGTGTTCGTGCTTGCAAAAAACCGGTGGTTCTGCAATTAATCAATGCTGATCTGAAAGAACTGGATTTGGGCAATGCAGTGGTATCTGCTACATTCGAAGAAACGGCCAATATTGCCATTGCTCTTTCCGAGGGACGAAGCTACTCTTCCCCTGGAGAAGATCAAAAATATGAGTCAGTCGTGGAACTGGCAAGGAAAGAGGCTGAAAAAATGTCCCGGGGGCAAAGGTATCTGCGGGGGATTTACTGCGGAGGCTCCCTGGCGGAGGAGACTCTGACCTTGGCGCAGTCCAAACTGGGACATATTTACGGAAATATCGCATTTTCTAAGGAATACATACTGGCCGATCCCAATGTGAGTGTGAAGGATTGCGTGATTGACATAGGCGCTGAGGAGTTCACCATTGGCAGACCGCATGTTGCCATTGATCCGGCGCCGAGAATTGATCGTTTCCTTCAGGAGGCAAGAGACCCGGAGACGGCGGTTATTCTGATGGATTTTTTGCTTGGTTATGCGCTTTGTGAGGATCCGGCGGGTATGATGACGGATGCAATCAAGCGGGGCAAAGCGGAGGCCGAGGCTCAGGGACGCCACCTCTGCGTCATCGCCTCAATTTGTGGCTCGGATCTTGATCCGCAGAATTTTGATATTCAGAAGAAAAAGCTGGAGGACTGCGGTGTTATTGTCATGGAAAACAACGGAGCAGCCAGCCGGTTGGCGTCCTCGGTTATTGCAATCAGAAGGGAGCTGAAGTAAATGAAGGAAACGGAAATTTTTTTTGAACCGATCCGGGCGGTCAATATTGGTGCACGCTTGCTGGGAGAAGCGCTGGAAAGTCAAAAAACAGATGTTGTGATGATTGATTGGCATCCTCCGAAAGAGGTGAATCTTAGCCCTGAAATTCTGAAAATTCTGAAGAAAATGGAGTGAAAAAATGAGTACACAATCTGTTGCAAATGAAATTCAGTTGGCAAACGATAAGGTAATTGATTTCCTGCAGAACAGCGATCCATACTGGGTTGGAATGAAAACAGCTATTGAGGTCATTCCGGACATAAAAGACGGCATTATTCTCCACTCCGGTCCCGACATTCCATGGGATGAAATGTGCCAGACCCAGCGCCAGGGCGGCATTAACGGCGTTCTGTATGAAGGATACGCAAAAACTCCGGAAGAAGCAGAGGCAATGCTGAAAAGCGGAGAAATCACTTTTGCCGCAGGCAACGATTATCATATTGTTGTTCCGGGGTCCGGGATTGCAACACCTCATATGGTTATGAATGTAGTGGAGGACCGGTACTCCGGGGTGAAGGGCTTCTGTGCACCATTTGAGGGGCCGAACCGCGGCGGACTCGCTGGGTGGGGTATTTACAATGAAGCCATTCATGCCCATCTGAATTTAATGCGCGATATTATTGGCCCGGCATTTACCAGAATGCTGGAAAGCGCCGGTGGAATGGGCTTGAAGCGGATTATGGTACGCGGTGTGGAGATGGGCGATGAACTACATAGCAGACAGGATGCTTGCGGCCTGATTTTGACTAATGAACTGGCAAAAATGATATTTGATACCAATGCGATGTCGGCAGAAGAAAAAAGGATGTGCATGGATCTAATCTATGGCACAGTTCGCTTTTTCCATCCTCTTGGTATGGCATCTGCAATGGCGGCGCTGGAAACGGTTCGCAATATTCCATACTCGACAGTGGTTACGGCCATGGAAGGAAACGGCGTTACCTACGGAATCAAGGTTTCCGGCTGCGGAAACCAGTGGTTTACCGCCACGGCGCCTCGGCTTGAGGGTGAATTGGTTGCATCGGATGTCAAAGCTGAGGATATCTTGCCTTGGATCGGTGACAGCTGTATGCTGGAAGCTGTTGGACTTGGCGGCAGTGCGGCGGCTGCTGCGCCGGCGGTTTTACGCAGTCAGGGCTTAAGCTGGATGGACGGCATTGAGCGGACGAGAAATGCAGAGCAGATCACACTGGCGCGACATGAATCCTACCTGATCCCCGCGCTGGATTATCAAGGCTCCCCTCTGGGCATTGATATCCGCAAGGTGCTGCGTACTGGCCTGGAACCGGTTATTCACGGAGGAATGATCTCTACCACAGGGAAGCGGCTTGGTGCGGGTGTGGCCCATGTACCAATGGGCTGTTTTGAGGCGGCAGTTCTGGGCTACGGAGAAAGATATGGTCTGACGGATGAATAAAAAAGATACCATTCTTGTGGTCAATGTAGGCAGTACTTCTTTCAAGTATAAGCTATTCAATATGGAAAAAGGGCAGTGCCTTGCCAGGGGCAAAATCGAAAATGTCTTTACAGCCACAGCAGAGTACACGTGGAAGAATGGTCTGCGGCAGGGAAAGGAAATTCTGGTATGGAATGTGCATCCAGCGGATGATTGAACTCCTGACAGATAAAGCTGCAGGGGTGATTCCGGGGCTGAATGCCATCGGGGGCGTAGGGTTTAAGGCGGTTCTTGCCGGAAGAATCAATTACCCGGTTAAAGTTACCCAGCAGTTGCTCCGCGAGATGGGAAAATATGCTTTTGCGGCGCCTGCACATAACCCACCCTATATAGAGGCAATGCAAACCTTTTCGGATCGAATGCCGGGCATACCACTGGTTGCTTCCTTTGAAACGGGTTTCCATCGTACAATCCCGGAGGCGCACTATGTGTATGCTCTCCCCCAACAATACCGGGAGAAGTATGGGCTGCGGAAATATGGGTTCCACGGCGCGTCTCACGGCTACGTGGCGTGGAAAATAAGCCAGAGAACCGGCAGAGAGGATTTGCGTATTATCAGCTGCCATCTTGGGGGCAGCTCGTCCCTGTGCGCCATCCAAAACGGTAAATCGCTGGATACGACGATGGGGTTCTCACCGCAGGCAGGGATTCCGAACAACAACCGAAACGGAGATCTGGATGTGTTTGCGGTGCTTTATCTAATGGAACAGGAGAAATTGACGCCGTTGCAAATGCGGGAGATCCTTAGTACGAACAGCGGCCTCTTGGGCCTTTCCGGGATCAGCGGTGATATGCGTGTTCTCAAAAAGAGCGAGGATCCCCGGGCAAAGCTGACAATCGATCATTTGGTATACTGCGTTAAAAAATACCTCGGCGGGCTTTTCGCAGAGATGAACGGAGCGGATGTTATCACTTTCTCAGGCGGCATTGGAGAGAACGACAGTGAACTGCGTCAGAAAATCTGTGAGAATATGGACTGCTTTGGAATTCGGCTGAATCAGCAGGCAAATCAAAAGGCCACGGGAGAGCTACCTGCGGACGGCGTAGAAATATCTGCCCCAAATTCGAAGATAAAAATCATCGTATTGCCCACCAACGAAGAATGGATGGTTGCGATGAATACCAGAAAGGTTATAGAGCAGGAGGAACAAAATGAAATGCGCTGAAGGTATTTACTGTGCGCTGGTGACACCGCTCAACTCTGATGAGTCCATTGACACAAGAGGAACGCAGAGATTGGTGAAGAAGGTTCTGGCTGGTGGAGTTCACGGCATCCTTGCGCTTGGCTCCACCGGTGAGCAAATGGCATTGACAACGGGGGCAAAAGAGGCTTTCTTGAAACAGCTGCGTCGGGATATTCCTACGGAAATTCCGATGATGGTAGGCTGTGGAGCGACATCTACAAAACTGGCCATCGAGAACTGCCTTCAGGCAGAAAGTTGCGGTGCGGATGCGGTCATTGTCACGGCACCTTGCTTCTACCCCTTTGGAGAAGACCAACTGGTGAAATACTATGAAGAGATCGTACAGGCTACCCATTTGCCGGTATATCTTTACAATATTTCTCGTTTCGTCGGGATAAAGCTGACCGCCTCTCTGGTGGCACGGCTGGCTGCAGATCCGAGAATCCAGGGAATAAAAGAAAGCGACCGTGATGAACAGTTGGTGCGGGACCTGGTAGCAGTGACTAACCATCGGGAGAACTTTTCGGTAATACAGGGAAGCGATCGGATTTTCTTGAAGAGCTTTCGCTGGGGGTGCAAGGCAGGCGTCACCGTTGTGGGTAATGTGGAACCGGCACTGGCTCCACAGCTGTACAATGCGTGGAAAAAAGGAGATGAAAAAGAGGCAGAAGCACTGCAGGAGAAGCTGCTGGAATATGTGGCGGTGATCACCTCTGAGGGAAAGTACCCCCAGGAGCTTAAGGTAATCCTTGAACACATGGGAATTTGCCATGACGAAATGACATCTCCTTATTTACCCTTGCTTGAGAAGCAGAAGGAAAGCATTGTCGCAGAATGGAATGCATTAATATGCCGGCGGTAAGAAGCTTTACTACAAAGAGTATACGATCGGGGAACAGAGCTTTTTCATATGTGCTGCATTTGAAACAGAATCATATAAGTGCTTTTTGCATCCTTGCCCACGGACAAAAGGACTTTCCCGAAGATAATTTCCAATAACTGATTTAAGACTTCCCAAAGCATCCAATTATTATATATGATGGAGGAAAATACCGATGAAAGAAAAGCAAATCCATGAACGAAGCAAGTGGGAATTCGGCGTTGCCAGCGTCAAGCGTGATGGTATGCTCTATGGCATGGGCTATACCAAGGAGGAAGTGAAACGTCCGTATATTGCAGTTGTGAACTCCTGGAATGAGTACAATCCAGGCCATGTGCATCTGCGTGAGGTAGCTCAGAGGGTTAAGGACGGCATCCGGGAGGCAGGCGGACTTCCTTTTGAAGTCACTACTACAGGCATCTGCGATGGCATGGTTCTGAAGGATCCTCGCTATATTGAGCTTCCCAGCCGGAATCTGGTGGCGGATGAGGTGGAGCTGAATGTTGAGTCCAATATGTTCGACGGCATGGTACTGTTGTCTACCTGTGACTCCGTGGTTCCAGGGCAGCTGATGGCGGCGGCTCGCTGTAACATCCCTGCAATTATGGTGACAGGCGGCTATATGCCAAATGCCTGCTTCCGCGGTCGGGAACTGAATTTGACCGAGATATCTTCCACCGTTGGAAAGGTCGTGGAAGGATCATACTCCAGGGCGGATTTCGACGAGATGGTTTATGCAGGTCACTACGGCTGCGGTGCCTGCGGAACGATGACCACTGCCAGCTCCATGTGTTGTATTGCCGAGGCGATGGGGATGACCCTTCCCGGCAATGCAACCATTGATGCATGCGATAAGCGGCTGGGGGCTATGGGTTACGAAGCCGGCAAAGCAGTTATGGAAATGGTAAAGAAGGGCATTACAGCTCGGGACATTATCACCGAGGATGCCATCAAGAATGCGATTATTACCGACATTGCTATTGCCGGATCTACAAATCTACTGCTGCACCTGCCTGCAATTGCTCATGAGGCGGGACTGGATCGCAACTGGTGGGAGTATTTTGACGAAATGTCTCATAAAGTTCCATGGTTGGTAGGGATCGCCCCCAGTACCAAGTATTCTTTCCGGGAATGGGATCGTGCCGGTGGTATGCGGGGAGTCCTGAAGAATTTGCTGCCTATTCTGAACGGCAGCTGCAGGACGGTTAACGGAAAGACCATTCGGGAGAACAACGAAAATGCGCCTATCTATGATACAGACATCATTCGTTCCTTGGACAACCCGCTGAAGAGCGATGGCGGAATTGCAGTTCTGAAGGGCAACATTGCGCCGGATGGTGCTATTGTCAAGTCTGCAGCGGTTCATGAAAGTCAGATGCATTTTGAAGGCATTGTCAAAGTGTATCATGAGGTGGATGATGCGACAAATGATCTGCTGGCAGGGAAAATTGTCCCTGGTGACGCAGTTGTCATTCGCTATCTTGGGCCTAAAGGCAGGTTTGGTACCACGGCGTTTACTTTCCAGAAAACAATAGCTGGCATGGCCAGCTTGAAAAACAGCGTTGCCATTATCACAGATGGCCGCTTTTCCGGAGGTACTTCTGGGCTTTCCATCGGCTATATTGCACCGGAAGCCGCTATCGGCGGACCTCTGGCAGCTGTACAAGATGGAGATAAAGTTATTATCGATATTCCCAACCGCACAATTAACATAGACGTTTCTCAGAAAGTAATCGATGCCCGTTTGGCAGAAGTGAAATGGGAGCCCAGTCTGAAGGATGTGAAACCGATGCTACGTACATTCGTGAACAGCGTCACATCTACCTCAAGAGGCGCAACCTGGAAGTGATTGCGTCCATTATCAAATGAAGAAACGCCGATGCACCGGAGACTGGATATTTAAGTCGCCGGTGCATTGGCAATTGAAATTGTGCTAGTAAAGGAGTATAGTTATAATGGAGAATTTACATGTATGCCCTGTGGCCATGGTTACGGGAGCCACACAGTACACTGGTTTTGCCACGGCAAAGCTGTTTGCGCAGAGAGGGTATGATGTTTGTGTTACGTCCAGAGATTATGCGAAGGCAGAAAATGCGGCACAAAGACTGTCTGAGATGGTCCCGGAGGCAAAGTTCTTGCCCGTACAGATGGATCCGCCTAACGTGGAAGAAACTGCAGCCGCCTTCGAAAGGGTGAAAAAGACTTTTGGAAGGCTGGATGTTTTTGTCGCCAATGCATGTGCAGCCTGCCGCTTCAAAAGCATTCTCAACACATCTGAAGAAGCCTTTGACAGCATTGTCAACGCCAATTTGAAGGGGTATTTCTTTGGAACTCAGGCGGCAGCGAAACTCATGATCGAAACCGGGTCAAGAGGGAGCATTGTACTGATCGGTTCTGTGCATTCCCGCGGTGCACACCCCAACCGCATCCCTTATGCTATTTCGAAGGGCGGCATTGAGGTTATGGCAAGAAACTGCGCCTATGAACTGGGAAAATATGGAATTCGCGTCAACTGCTTGGTAGCCGGTGCCATTGTTAATGAGAAATTCCTCGAACAGTCCGAGGAAGAAAAGGAGAAACGCAGAGCAAACTGGCCTTTGGGAAAAGAATCATATCCTGAGGATATTGCAAAATCTGTGTACTTTTTGGCCTCTGATGAAGCGGCCACGATCACTGGAACGAGTCTTGTTGTAGACTCGGGTGTGTCCGCATGCCTGCTGCAGTACCAGAGAGACTGGGAGAGCATCGGGTAAGAACGCTCGGGAGAAAGAGTCGGAAGAATATATTCGACTGTGGGCAATCTGCACAGAGACTCTGCGGCAGTGTATCCGGCCAAGCCAAAGCGGCATTCCTGTAGAAAATGCAAAGCACTAACATCAGAATAGGATAGGAATGAAGATCAGCAGAAGACTCGTTTCTAATATGCTGACATCAACTTTTTTAAGAGAGGTGAAGATATGTATTCTGTTTTGATCCTGGACGACAACAAGCCGATTGCGGCACACATTCAGCATACCATAGCATGGGAGGAATTGGGATGCCGGGTAGTTGCCGTGCTGCATGATGGTATTTCCGGCAGAGAAGCAATTGAACGATTCAAGCCGGATTTGATTATTACGGACGTTGAGATGCCGGGGCTTTCCGGCATTCAAATGGTTGAACTTGCCCGGAACTGTATTCCAAACAGCAAACTGATCTTCATCTCTGCCTATGATAAATTTTCTTACGCACATCAGGCTCTGAAGCTTAAGGCGTGCGATTATCTTCTCAAGCCTTTTACACGAAGCGAACTCAGAAGCGCGGTTGACAAGGCTTTAGCAGAGCTGGAGAGGGATTTACTCTCAGAGAATGAAGAGAACAACTATTCCCTTACGATGAAAAGCATCCTTGATTACTTGGAAAATATGGTCTACGATTCCGTGACACTGGAAATGGTGGCGGACCATTTTCAGATGAGTCCATCAAAGCTGGGGCGATTGATCCAAAAAGAGACCAATATGCGTTACGTAGAGTTGGTTGCGAAAATGCGGATACGACGGGCAAAAGAATTGCTGGCCGTTCCGTATCTGAATATATCGGATATTGCGGAACGTGTTGGATACAGTGATTACCTGACGTTCTACAAGGTGTTTGTCCGGAACGAGAAAGTATCCCCCAGCGAATTTCGGAAAAAACTAAGCAGTGGAGAGGACTAGCGGAATGAAAATTAAATGGCAGATTTCCATTGCATTGGTTTTGACGTGCATCATTATGATCGCTTTGCTCAGCGGAATTACCGTGATACAGCTTAAAGAAAATGTGGAACGGGAACGGAATGCCAGTATTGCAAATTTAGCAGTTCAAACAGCCTTGAGCTTTTCCTACATTTCAGACGATCTGGAGCATTATCTGTTCAATACCAGCAGATCGAAGGGAATTGCCTCCGTATTGGCCCTGTCTGAGGACAGAGGCTCACGTATGTTGCAGATTAATCGGTTTCTGCAGAGCATAGCGGACCCTACGTATTATATCCAGAGTGCATATGTTGTTGATGAGGAAAGAGAAGAAATTTATGGCTACGCCGGAAAAGACGCTGGGCGGATTGTTGAAGAGGTCAAAGATAAGTACCGTGATGGTTTCTTCACAACTACCAAGGATACTCAGTGGTTTCGGGATGATCAGGGACGTGTGTATGTCAGCAGGACTATATACAGGATGTACCCATACAAGAGAATCGGCTTGGTAATAGCTCAGATCGACCAGCAGAATATCTTCGCTATGGTAGGCATTGACAAAACAAATGAAGGTATTCTGTGCATTTTTGACGAGGATCACCGACTGGTGATTGATGGAAGCGGCGGAAGTGACGACAAAGAACTGCTGCTGGAAGCTTACTATGCAGGGGTCAGCAATTGTAATAGCGTGGTCAGCATAAACTATTCCAGCGATACGTATGACGTATACGTACATACCCAGAAGGAACATGGCTGGAACGCAATGTTCCTGATCGGCAAACGGGAAAAGCTTTCTTCTTACTATGAGATGAACTCCAGTATCTGGAAGATTGGAACGGCGCTAATTGTTTTGAGTGTCGCTTTCTCATATGTCATTTCTTATTCGCTGACAAAAAGAACCTCCAGTATGGTGCAGCAGGTGCAGCAGATTGGGCAGGCTCAGCCGGAAAAGCGTATTGTCATTAATGGAAGAGATGAAATCGCAGAGCTTGCGGACAGTTTCAACGAAATGCTGGACAAGATCGAGAATATGTATCAGCAAATTCTGTATCAGCGTATAGAAGAGGATAATGTTCAATATGAACTTCTGGATCTGCAATTTCGTTCGATACAGGCACAAATCGCGCCTCATTTTATCAGCAATATTCTAGGGGCATTAAACTCCTATGCGGCTGCCGGAGAGACGGAAAAGGTGGAACAACTGGCTGTTCATGCCAGTCGATACATTCGCAGGAATATGGAAAGCATTGATAGAAAAATGTCGACTGTAGAAGAAGAGTTCCGGACTATTGACGAGTATATTGCGCTTTATCAGGATGTGTTCGGCGAACCGCATGAGTATAAAAGAGAATTTCTAGATGAAGAATGCCGCACAATGATGATGCCCAGTTTGCTGCTGCAGCCACTGGTCGAAAATGCTCTTAAATATTATCGAAATGATGGTAATGCAGAGCAAACATGTATCTTCCTGACTGCGAAGCATATGGAGGATAAATTAATTCTCAGTGTGGAAGATTCTAGCGGGGGACTGCCCCAGGATGTATTGGATGCATTACAGCAAATGATAAAAGAGGGAGCAGATACATCCAACCGTCTGGGGTTTGGACTGTCTGGAATTATCAGACGTCTGACAATTCTGTACCCCAATCAATTTTCGTTCCAGGTGACACCAATGCAAAAGAAGCATAAACGGATTGAGATAGTCGTCCCTGTTGCCACAAACGAAAAGTATCAAGGGCCAGTTGAAGCTGCCGTCAAACACTGAGAGGTGTTCTCGTTACGAGGGCTTCCAAACACCAGTGCGTGTTGATTTGTCCGAAGCCCTTGCGAAAAAGGGGAAAACAGAATGAGAGAAATAGAGATTAGAAATAATTATCTGATTGCAAAAATCGGGAGCTTTGGTGCGGAGCTTACGAGCCTTATTGTTATCCAAGATAGCATGGAGCTAATTTGGCAGGCTAATAAAGAAGTTTGGGGGCGGAGTTCACCAACTCCGTTCCCTATCATGGGTGGCTTCCCCAATGATGAGTATACGGTGTCCGGAAAGCCATTCCACATGCAAAAAAACGGATTTGCCAGAACAATGACATTTGCAATTACTTCACAGAGCGAAACAAGTTGCACATTAGAGTTACGTTCCAATGCAGAGACGCTGCGCCAGTATCCTTTCCCGTTTCTAGTACAGATTTCATTCTGTTTGGAAGGTTTGATGCTGAAAATTGATTTTTCTGTGGAGAACACCGGAGCAAAGGTTATGCCGTACAGCATTGGTGCGCATACGGCATTTATTTGGCCACGTAACAGGACTATCAGATCTTTCCTACAATTTGAAAAAATGGAAAATATTACGGCATTTCGTCCAAACAACTCCTTGAAGAACATTCTGGTAAATCAAGACCGGCTGTGGGTAGATTCGGCCATGTTTGAAAATGGCGCTTACAGTTCAAATCAGTATCAATCAGAATGGATTGAGTGGCACCCTGCAGAAAGCAGTTGGAGCCTTCGCCTCTGGAGGGAGCAGTTCCCTTATTTGACACTATGGTCGATGAATCAGGCAGATGCAGAATTCCTGTGTATAGAGCCATCGGTCGCTGCAGGAAATAAGGGCGGCGAGTTGCTAGAACGCCCAGGAATGAGACTCATTGAGCCGGCGGAGCGGCAGAAGTACACATGCTGCTATCAGGTGATTCGGAACGACAATTAGAATTGCAACGCGCAATTATGCCATTAACCCTAAATCCTCTCTGAATCATAACATACAGAAAATGCGAACAAATTGGTTTAGAAAGCTATGCATTTTGAATGGGAAAGTATGTTATAACTTTTGGAGAATTTAGGGTTAATGGCATAATTGTGCAGTGCGTCTTTTTGCCCTTTTTAAACCGTGAAAGCAATATTGCGTAAAATAATATGCGGTAAAGCACCGGGTGAATCAAAGCCCTTTTCTGAGCAAATATACGTTTGAGCCGTGAAGTAGCGGAAGTGTGGTTTCACCATTGAACTGGTACCCGTCTCGAATATGTATCACTCCATGAATCTGTTCTGGAATTTGAACGGACAAAGTAATTCCGTCATCCGTTCGCTTCCATTGACAGCGAATTTCCCCGGCAGCCGATATGTAGGTGGCTTCGGCATGGGATAGAACTTTAATGAAATTGGGGGAGATTACACAAGAGTAGATGTCACAGACAGTTGGATTAGGCTTAATTCCGGCAATTTCCTGGATCATCCAACTGCTGATATCGCCGAGGAAATGGTGATTTCGTGAATAGATTCGGATATGTGGATCATCAAATGCCTCCCCCAAGGTTGTGGCACCTTCCGCGATCCAGCGCCCATAACCTGTTCGATTCCGAGAAGTTATTAGATGATATGCCAGATCACTTTCGCCGGCGTTTGTCAAAGCGTGAAAGATATACCGAAGACCGATCATACCGCAGTGGTTTTCATCCTGATCTCGGTGGACGATTTCAATAAGCCTTTTCCTGGCAGCTGGAAGTTCTTCCGATTGGAATATACCTGTCTCCAATGCTATAGCCTGGGAGGTTTGGCACTCTCCGGAAACGGTCATAGTTTCCCAGTCAATCAAATGGGTACGGATGGCTTGCCTTATATCCTTTGCGATATTTGCGGCAAAATTCTTAGCATAGTCCATCTTGGCTGCGTGGAACAAGTGTGATGCCTTTACAGCCATATCGTGAACCATAGCACTGTCTGTGAATTCCAGGGGAGATGCAACATGACCGTTCTCCCGCTCAAAGGGATCCAACCAGTCACCAAGGCCGATTTCTATTAGGCCACGATTATTACGCCGGGACATGATATAATTAAGGTATCGGAGAATAGTTGGCTCGCTTTCTATCGCAGCAGAAAGGTCACCATCGAATTTATAAATATAATATGGTAAATTCACACAGATGCTGTCCCAAGTGGGACCGTTGCCCCAATCATATCCCCAGCCACCGGTCGGGACAATACCGGGCAAGGCACCGTCCAGTCTCTGCGCAACTTGAATATTGAACATCCACTCTTTTAGACTCTTTGCCGCTGCGAGATTCAGCAGTATATGCTCAGAGGACATGGAGGCATCACCGGTCCAACCGTTTTTTTCACGATGAGGGCAATCTGAAGGGAAATAGTGGAAATTGCTGAGGTCGGAGCGACGGGTACATTCCTGCAACTTGTTTAGGACAGGGTCAGAGCAGGAAAAGGAGGCTCTTGACTTTAAAGAGGAATACATTTCGTGAAGTGTCAGAGTTTCCGTT
>ENA-ORPK01001767-ORPK01001767.1-human-gut-metagenome-genome-assembly--contig:-NODE-1767-length-16295-cov-4.350246_pt1 | contig 16295 bp, 15 predicted proteins | sample MGYA00242139_ERZ509068 | MGnify/ENA primary metagenome ERZ509068 (study PRJEB26280, sample SAMEA2338687) | human gut metagenome | biome: human gut; feature: human-associated habitat; material: faeces... | reverse complement strand
TTGTAAGCATTCGTACGACCCTGAATAAGACCAGACTTGGTGTAACGGCTCTTGGATTTACCTGCATATCTGCAAGTATTCACCGCTACTACAGTAACATTGTACAAAGCTTCGACTTCTCTCCTAATTTCCAATTTATTAGCCTCAGGACGAACAATGAAGCCGAATTTATTCTGCTTCTCTGTAATTGCGGTCATCTTCTCAGTGACCAACGGTTTAATAATATATCCCATAATGGTTCTCTATTCCTTATTTGGTTAAGATTTCGTCGACAACTTTAAGCGAGTTTTCAGTCACAACCATAACGTCTGCGTTCAATACCTTATAAGTATTCAGCGCAGCCGCAGTCATAACATTAACACGTTCGATGTTACGAGCTGACAAATATACGTTTTTATTTGCACCCGGTAAAACGAACAAGGCTTTCTTGCCATCAACTTTAAGATTATTTATAATTTCTACAAATTGCTTAGTCTTCGGAGCTTCCATAGTAAAGTCCTCAACCACCACAATTGCATTCTCTTTCGCCTTGTAAGACAGAGCCGACTTACGAGCCAAAACCTTAACCTTCTTATTCAATTTGAAACCGTAATCACGAGGCTTAGGACCGAATACACGACCACCACCTACTAATACGGGAGAGTTGATATCACCGCGACGTGCACCGCCACCACCTTTCTGGCGACCGAGCTTGCGGGTGGAACCGCTCATTTCACTTCTTTCCTTGGTTTTTGCAGTACCTTGGCGCTGTGCTGCCAAATATTGCTTTACATCAAGATATATTGCATGGTCGTTAGGCTCAATTGCAAAAATTGAATCGAGGAGAGTTACCTTCTTGCCGGTATCTTGACCATTCTTGTTTAATACGCTAACTTCCATTATTCCTTAATTAAAACGATTGAACCTTTACATCCAGCAACAGACCCCTTAATTACAAGGAGGTTCTTCTCTGGAATAACTTTTAATACGCGAAGGTTTTGTGTAGTAACTCTATCACTACCCATCTGGCCACCCATGCGCATGCCCTTAAACACCTTTGCAGGATAAGAGCAGGCTCCGATGGAACCCGGCTTACGAGCGCGGTCATCCTGACCGTGGGTTGCCTGACCTACACCGCCAAAACCATGACGCTTCATTACGCCTTGGAAACCATGTCCCTTTGAGGTTCCTACAACATCAACAAACTTGGTGTCTGCAAAAATCTCTACAGTAACAGTGTCTCCTAAATTTAAGGTTTGTTCAAAACCATTGAACTCGGCCAAGTGTCTCTTAGGAGTAGTACCAGCTTTGTCAAAGTGTCCTTTCAATGCTTTTGTGGTGTTCCTTTCTTTTGCCTCTTGGAAGCCAAGCTGAACAGCCTCATAGCCATCTTTTTCGACACTTTTAACTTGAGTAACTACGCAAGGACCACATTCAATAACAGTGCATGGTACATTCTTACCCTCGGCACTGAAAACGGAAGTCATTCCGATTTTTTTTCCAATTAATCCTGGCATTTCAGTTAAATTTAGTTGTATTATTGATTCTAAATAAAGTTTTGTTCACAATCACTACACCTTGATTTCTACTTCTACACCACAAGGCAATTCAAGCTTCATCAGAGAATCCACGGTCTTTGCTGTTGTGCTGTAAATATCTATAAGACGCTTGTAAGAAGAAATCTCAAACTGCTCACGACTTTTCTTGTTTACGAAAGTCGAACGGTTTACAGTAATGATACGTTTACGTGTTGGCAATGGAATAGGTCCGCTGACCACAGCACCTGTTGCCTTAACCGCCTTTACAATCTTGTCTGCACTCTTCTCTACGAGAGTGTGATCGTAAGACTTTAATTTAATTCTAATCTTTTGACTCATGTTTTTGTTTTTCATTTTCAGAGGGATGAGACTCTTAAGAGTCATTCGTTAAGAGTCTTGCCCGTCTGCATTTATATTAACTCTTATTTAATCAAATCAACTCTACCATTGCACTCTTCAAGTACTGCCTTGGCAATGCCGGCAGAAACTGGAGCATGGTGGTCATACTGCATAGAACTTGTTGCACGACCAGAAGTAATGGTACGAAGAGCTGTTACATAGCCAAACATTTCTGCCAGCGGAACCATTGCTTTCACAATGCGGGCACCACTACGGCTATTTTCCATGCCTTCCACCTGACCGCGACGCTTATTAAGGTCGCCGATCACGTCACCCATATTCTCCTCCGGAGTAACAACCTCGAGTTTCATGATTGGCTCCATCAAGCAAGGGCCTGCTTGTGAGCATGCATTCTTATATGCCTGTAGAGCTGCTATTTCAAACGACAACTGGTCAGAGTCTACCGGGTGGAAGCTACCATCAACGAGTTCAACCTTAAGACTGTCAAGAGGGAAACCTGCGAGGACACCGCTCTTCATTGCGTTTTCAAAGCCTTTCTGCACAGAAGGAATGAACTCTTTTGGAATACGTCCACCTGTCACACTGTTGATAAACTGCAGAGGTCCGTTTTCTTTAACATTGTAGTCCTCATCAACAGGACCAACATTAACGATAATATCTGCAAACTTACCACGTCCACCAGACTGCTTCTTGTAAACTTCGCGAAGATTGCTGACGGTTTTGGTGATTGCCTCCTTATAGTTCACCTGCGGTTTACCCTGGTTACACTCAACCTTGAACTCTCTCTTAAGACGGTCAATAATGATATCGAGGTGAAGCTCACCCATACCAGAGATAACGGTCTGTCCGCTCTGCTCGTCGGTACGCACTGTAAACGTCGGGTCTTCCTCCGCAAGCTTTGCAAGACCGTTGCTCAATTTATCAAGGTCTTTCTGAGTCTTGGGCTCAACAGCTATACCAATCACAGGATCTGGGAATTCTATTGATTCAAGAATAATAGGAGCTCCTTCTTCTACAAGAGTGTCACCTGTACGTATATCCTTCAAACCAACAGCAGCACCAATGTCACCAGCACCGATAACATCAACGGGATTCTGATGGTTAGAGTGCATCTGGAACAGACGGCTTATGCGCTCTTTCTTACCTGAACGAACATTGTAGACATAAGAACCAGCCTCAACCTTACCAGAATATACACGGAAGAATACCAAACGACCAACATACGGATCGGTTGCAATCTTGAATGCAAGAGCAGAAGTCTTGTCATCATCAGACGGATGACGTGTTTCGGTTTCATTTGTCTCAGGATTAATACCTTCAATAGCAGGAGTATCCAACGGACTTGGGAGGAACATGCAGACATAGTCGAGCAATGTCTGAACACCCTTATTCTTAAACGAAGAACCGCAAGTCATTGGAACGATATCCAACTTCAGACAGCCCTTGCGGATTGCTGCAATGAGTTCTGCCTCTGTAATGGAGTCTGGGTCATCAAAGAACTTCTCCATAAGAGACTCGTCCTGCTCTGCAGCCTGCTCAACCAATTTTGAACGCCATTCGTTGCACTCATCTACAAGGTCAGCAGGAATATCGTCAACTTCATATTCTGCGCCCATTGTCTCATCATGCCAAAGAATAGCCTTCATCTTGATGAGGTCAACAATTCCCTTGAAGTTTTCTTCTGCACCAATTGGCACCGAGATAACACAAGGTGTTGCACCGAGCACATCTTTCATCTGACGAACAACCTCAAAGAAATCTGCACCCGAACGGTCCATCTTGTTTACATATCCGATACGGGGCACATTATACTTGTCGGCCTGACGCCATACCGTTTCAGACTGAGGTTCAACTCCACCTACGGCACAGTATGTAGCTACGGCACCATCAAGCACACGCAGCGAACGCTCCACCTCAGCAGTGAAATCAACGTGTCCCGGGGTATCAATGAGATTGAACTTGTATTTTTCTCCGTTATATGTCCAGTACGCTGTTGTAGCTGCCGAAGTAATGGTAATACCACGCTCCTGCTCCTGCTCCATCCAGTCCATTGTCGCTGCACCTTCGTGCACCTCGCCAATTTTGTGAGTTTTACCAGTATAAAACAGAATACGCTCTGATGTCGTTGTCTTACCGGCATCGATGTGAGCCATAATACCGATATTACGAGTTAAATGCAAATCGTGCTTTGCCATAGTATTCTTTTCGTGTTTATGAATTAAAACCTAAAGTGAGCGAATGCACGGTTAGCCTCTGCCATACGATGGAGATCCTCCTTGCGCTTGAAAGCACCACCCTGCTGGTTATAGGCGTCCATGATTTCTGCAGCAAGCTTCTCTGCCATACTCTTGCCACTACGCTTACGGGCAAAAATAATGATGTTCTTCATAGAAATGGACTCTTTTCTCTCTGGACGTATCTCCATTGGGACCTGGAATGTAGCACCACCGATACGACGGCTCTTGACCTCAACCTGAGGTGTAACGTTATCAAGAGCCTCTTTCCAGATATCAAGGGCACTCTTCTCTTCGTTCTGCATCTTGTCCTTCACGATTTCCAATGCATTGTAGAAGATTTCATAAGACAGGTTCTTCTTGCCATCATACATAAGATGGTTAACAAACTTTGTCACCTTCTGCTCATTAAACACCGAGTCAGGAAGGATTACTCTTTTCTTTGGTTTTGCTTTTCTCATTTTTTCTAATCATTTCGGTTTGGGCTGTGCTTCTTGTTCTTCAAGTGCTCTCTTGCGCTTTACTCAACCTTTCCGCCTACCATAACCAATTTCAGGTTAATTACTTTTTAGCTGCCTTAGGACGTTTAGCTCCGTATTTTGAACGACGCTGTGTGCGGTTAGCAACGCCTGCAGTATCAAGCGTACCACGCACAATGTGATAGCGAACACCAGGAAGGTCCTTCACACGGCCACCTCTTACCATTACGATAGAGTGCTCCTGAAGGTTATGACCCTCACCTGGAATGTAGGAGTTAACCTCCTTTGAATTTGTCAAACGCACACGCGCAACTTTACGCATGGCTGAATTAGGCTTCTTAGGAGTGGTTGTGTAGACACGTACGCAAACACCACGACGCTGTGGACATGAATCCAACGCCGGAGACTTGCTCTTGTCTTCTAAAGTCACTCTGCCTTTTCTAACTAATTGTTGGATAGTTGGCATTTTACTTATTATTTTGGTTTATATTTGTTGTTTTTTCAGCGATAATCCAAGCTCTTTCACGAGCTTTTAGGGCACAATACACCCATTTCAGACTGCAAAATTACTACTTTTCTGCAAAACAACACGTTTCGCACAAAACTAATTTCATTTCACAAGGCACATTAACTTCAATGCGTACACGCTTTAAGAATATTTAACACGGTAAACGTTATTTAACGCTCACTTCTAACAATCTGGCAAAACTTTAGTAACAAAACGGACCTTGGAAACTATCCGAAGAACATCCTTTTCACAAAAGAATACGAAAAATTACTTCTTGGCAACAATAATTTTTGTCACTTAAAAGACACGGTTGCAAAAAGAAGAAACTCTGCTGACAGCAAGTGTTATGCCCTGTTAATACACATTAAACATTACATAACATAAAACAGAAACACCCTGCAAAGCAAAAGCAATCTTGCGGTCATAGCCAGAAACTTCTGTTCGTGTTGGCACGCAACCAAGAGCTGCCAGCACGAACAGAAGCCCGCAAACCTGTTACGCCTCACCTCTCGGCTCAGACATTGATCCTCCTCCCACTGACGCATGCAGATCGATTGGACCAAAAGCCTTTTCATACTTGGCAATATTGTCGTTAAGAGCGTACATGAGCCTTTTTGCATGTTCAGGAGCCATCACTACACGGGACTTAACTTTAGGGTTTCCCCCATTGGGAAGCATGCGTATAAAGTCCAAGATAAATTCCGCAGAAGAGTGTGTAATTACTGCGAGATTTGAATACACACCGTCCTCCACATCTGGAGTAACGGCAATCTGAAATTGGTTTTTGTTCTCTGTAGCCATATTTCTGTTTATTTGTATGATTATAATTAACACTTATGTCACTGGCAAATTTAGAAAAAAGAACCCAATTATCAGCACCACGAGACTCACTTTTAAGCGAATAACAGAATTGTTGCACTATTGTGCCATAATTCAATACGACACAAGCGAGTTTAGACGTCACCGTTCATCGCTACCACCTTATATAATTATAATACATACAAACCAATCTTGATACTTATTCCTTTCATTTTGTTGTGGTCTACGCATCTTTTCTCTCCACAAAGTAATAAAAAAAAACTTCGCACACAAACTCCACAAAAAGGCAGAGACCGCTCAAGAAGTCACAACGTCCAGCTCAAGAACAAACCCCTTAACAAGAGGGAATTAGCAAGCACAAAGGAAGGTGACGCACCACCACAAACACAGGGATTACGAGTGAGTTAGAACAAATCAATCCTCCTCGCCTGCTCTGGGGTGAGCCCTAAAATAAGCCTTCTTCAGTTCCTCAAAAGTTGTATGTGTATAAATTTCCGTAGTAGCGATGCTCTCATGGCCCAGCAACTGCCTCACGACCTCGATTTCTGCACCATTATTAAGCATGGCCGTGGCAAACGTATGGCGCAAAACATGAGGAGAACACTTCTTCAACGTAGTAACTTGCGACAGGTATGTGTGTACAGTCTTTTCCACGAACGAACAGCTCACACGCATTCCACGTTTACCAAGGAACAACGCCTCCGTCTGCCGAACTACAGGCTGACGCTCTCTGGCATCTAAATAATCCCGCAACTCATTTCTCAGTTCAGCGCCAAACGGAACTATGCGCTCCTTGTTGCGCTTGCCCACAACCTTAATCGTAGAGTTATAAAAATCAACAGAGTCCACATCAAGGCCGACAAGTTCTGACAGACGGATGCCAGTGGAATAGAACATCAGCAATATCAACCGATCACGCTGTCCCTCAAAGCCCTCGCCAAAACAAACTTTGTCAAACAGGAAATTCATCTCATTTTCCCTAACAAAGACAGGCAGTTTCTTCTCGCTTTTTAATCCGTGGATTTTTTGAGTAGGATTTTTCGCAACGAACCCTTTCATCATCATATAGCGATAAAAAGACCTCAAAGCACTGAGTTTCTTATTCACCGTACGAGCGGAGCACTTGTCCGTCATCATTTGCACCACCCACTCCCTTACATGTAAATCATCAACAGCTTCCCAAGAGCTCAGTCCATAACGGCTTTCAGCAAAGTCAAGCAAACTAGTCAACGCTGCAGAATATACCATTGCCGTAGCCTTTGAATAATGGCGTTCCGCAATAAGGTAGTTTACAAAACTGTCAATATAATAATGTGCGTTCATAAAAGCCGAGAATTAAAAACAAAAAAGGCGGGCATACGCCTGCCTACAACTATGAAAATAAAAAACAAGTACATTCTTAGCCAAGAAGTCACACACCCCCCTACGAGGGATGACCATTTGGGATAAAAAAAAAGAATGTACCTGTCTCTTCTGTTATATCTTCAACCTCCTTTCGATTACCATTGAGGAGTCAAACTTCTTTTAATCTTCGTTGCGATGGAGTGCAGTCACATAGATGGCATGCTCCTTGGCGAGACGCTTCTTGACAGAAGGCTTGTCAAACTGCTGACGTCTGCGCAGTTCCTTAACAACACCTGTCTTTTCAAACTTTCTCTTGAATTTCTTCAGCGCTCTTTCGATGTTCTCGCCTTCTTTTACTGGTACAATAATCATCTTGTTTTTATATGTTATAAAGTTTTTGTAAAAATCAAAGTAAGCTAATGATAGCGGGCGCAAAATTACACATTATTTTGTTTCTGGCCAAAATATCTGTAAAAAAAATGTCTTTTCGCACCCACATGTGACATAAAACTATCGACTATCATTTTTCGGCCTTCGGCTTTCGAGCTTGTGCCTGCTTCAACCCAAATCGGCCATTAGGTCGTAACGAACCGTATTGGGTTTTATTCCTCATTCTGCTCAAAGAACACAAAAACGGCCAACTTATGCACCATAATGGCACCACCGTCCGTTTATTCCAAATCGGTCGTTAGGACTTATTGAAGAACTACATTCAATGACGTTCACGTGCCAGCACAAAACCGAAACATTTGTCAGAAAATCGCCAACAAGCGTTCCGAGGGTTGCCATTTCGGCCGAAATGCATATCCATTTCGGCCGAAATTGATATCCCTTTCCGCGGAAACGGAAGTCCTATTACACCGAAAGAAAGTTACCAGAAGGCTCAAGTTCAATCGAACATCAAACCTTAATCGGCAAAAGACTTGGAACTACAGCGACTTTTCCCCGAAGCACAAATTCCACTTTGTTCTACAGAGTCCAATCGATATTGTATATACAAAAAAAAAGAGAGAAGGCGACAACCACCAATTGTGTGATTATCGCCTTCTCACAAATATTATATCCTATATACAGGAGATTACTTTGTCATAGTAGAAATCGCTACGCGGTTCCATGTCGGCTCAGAGAATACAGAACCTACGCCACAGCCCTCGGTAGTGATACGTGAAGCGCTGATACCATACTTCTTAACGAGCATCTTCTTAACAGCTTCTGCACGGGCAACAGAAAGTTTCTGATTGAGACCGGCAGGACCTTCAGGAGAAGCATAACCCTTAACAGAAACCGTTGCATTAGGATTATTCTTGAGGAAAGAAGCTACACGAGATACGTTAGGCATCTGAGCCCTTGTGATGATAGATTTGCCACAAGCAAAGAATACGTTAGACTCAATACCGTTGGCACCCTTTGCCTCTGCAGGAGCAACCTTCTTGTTACGGCAATCATTGAGCTCGTCCTGCAACTTCTTGATAGCTGCAGCATCAGCGGCAATCTTCTGATCCTTAGCGCCCAGTTGATTGCGGAGGTCATTGATTTTTGCATTGAGGCCATCAACTTCTGCCTGATCGTATTCTTTTACGAGGGCGAAGTTGTGAGTGCCGTTAGAGTTTTTGAACTTGTAGGTAACACCTGCCATGAGCTCAAGGTGAGCAAGGTTGATGTTGTAGCTCTGACCAGTCTGTGTGAAGCCACCGTCACCCAGTGCCCATACGATAGCCGGCTTAACATTGATTTGCCATTCCTTGGCTGCACCAAGATTGAAACCTACGTTAAGACCTGCCTTGCTTGTGAGCAAGTTTACATCATGGCCATAGTCCTGATGCTGAGCACCGTTGTGATAGTACTCATGACCCCAACCAAAGCCATATACAGCCTTGACGTCTACGAGGCGGGGCTCACCCTTGTACCCCAAAAACAGGTTAGAAAGGTTGAATGTCATCAAACCGCTGATGTTAGAAGCGTCAAACATGTTGTGGCTGTAATAGCGGTTGTTGTGACCAGCATTGATAAGGGTATTGCCCTCAAGAGCAAGGCCGAAGATAGGAGTAATCTCCTTGGCGATGGTGATTCCCACTGCTGGACGCAGATCACCGATTACCTTGTGATTTGCAGCAGGAGTAACGCCACCAGCCTGTATACCTACAGACCAGTTGTCGGTAAGCTTGCTGCCACGCACTGTTGTCTGTGCACTTGCAAAAGAAGCTGTTGCACAAACTGCAAGAAGCATAAAAATTTTCTTCATGTCTTTAATGTTTTATTGAGAATTTCTCTATACCGAGAAGCCCTCTTTTGGTTAGTAATAATTTTATACTGTAGTTTCTTTGCATCACCAAAACCCCATTTACACAAGGTCTTTGTCGGCAAAGGAAAGAATTTTTTTTGACACAGCATATTTTTTTATCGAAAAATTCACTTTTGCACGTCAATTTTTCCTGTTTTTTAATGGAAACCGCCTTTTTTGCCCTAATAAAAGCCTATTACAAGCATATTTGTGACACAAACAGACGCATCCCCATGTATCCTGTAAACAGGCAAGACACAGGGATGCGTCTGTCATTATACTTACGCTTTGCAAAAGTGTTACTTTACGGCTTTTTTAAAGCAGATAGTCTGTAGTGTGGTTACACACAGGCTTACGCCAGATTCGGGTTGATTTCTCCCCACTTGGCGATTTCCGGAACTATATTCAAAGTAACGAGTTCGTCACGCATCTTGCAAAGATGGACATAACTCTGATCAAGCTTGGCATTTTCCTCTGCCGTACCCTGTGGCACTTCATAATGGCAGCCCGTAGTGTCAAGTGTGGTCTTCATTGCCATCATTATATTGTGATACTTGTCGGTCTTTACATATGTACCCGCAGGGAAGCGGAACGGCTTGCCGCCCATCACGCTGGCAATCATCTCCACTGAAAGCTGAGAGGGACTCTGGAACGAACTGCGCCCACGGAGCTTGATAATAGCACTTCCGCCCTGTGTCACAGCCGTCTTCATTGCCTCCCACTCCTCAACTGGGAATTCAGGAGTTCCAATGATGTCAACGAGCTTGCGTCCGTCAACTTCCACGTGGCTGCCGAACACTGCCATTTGCTCACCGTGGCCACCATAAGTTGCGCAACCTGTAATCTTGTTCTGCATCACCCCAAACTTCTTTGCAAGGGCACTCTGCAAGCGGGTTGTGTCGAGAGCTGCAAGGGTAGTGACCTGACTCGGCTTCAAACCAGAATACAGCAACGTAACCAAACCGGTAAGATCTGCTGGATTAAAAATTATCACCACATGTTTAACATCAGGACAATATTTTTTAATGTTTTCGCCAAGGCCTTTGGCTATTTCACAGTTACCCTTGAGAAGGTCTTCACGTGTCATGCCCTCCTTGCGTGGGGCACCGCCAGACGAAATGACGTATTTGGCACCAGCAAACGCCTCCGCTGCATCAGTGGTGGCAGTAATCTTGGCGCCGTCAAAACCGCTCTGGCGCATCTCCTCTGCCACACCTTCGGGTGGGAACACGTCATAAAGGCAAATGTCTGAAGTAAGCCCCAAAGTAAGGGCAGTCTGAACCATGTTGGAGCCGATCATGCCTGCTGCTCCAACAATAACAAGTTTGTCGTTTGTAAGGAATCCCATAATTATAATGTTTTAAATCGTATCTATATTCTGGTCAAGTTATCGTACGGCAAAAATAACACAAATATCTTTACTCGCGCCTTTTTAATAGGAAAAAAGAATATTATTTCACATATAAAAACTGTTTTCGGCAACCCGTTGTACCAATATGCATACTATGCTCCCATTGTCGCCGTTTCACCTGTAGCCGAAACATTCAGTGTGGGATAGCTGATACGAGTGTGATATATCGTCTTGAGGTTTGCCACAAGCACGTCCTTTGCTACCGCCACGTCACGGAAAGTTATCGGGCAGTCACGAAAGAAGCCTTCTTTCATCTGGTGGTCAACAATGCTGTCAACAAGTTTGCGCAGACCCTCCTCGGTAATTTCACTGAGACTGCGCGAAGCAGCCTCCACCGAATCAGCCATCATAAGAATGGCCTGCTCCTTTGTATGCGGATTGGGGCCCGGATAAGTAAACAGTTCTTCGTTTACAGGCTCATTAGGATGCTTGTTTACATAGTTTATGTAGAAATATTTTGTTTTGCTTCGTCCATGGTGGGTGGCTATACACTCCCTGATTACTGACGGCAAGCCATATTTGTCGGCCATGTCAACTCCGTCGGTCACATGGCGGATGATTATCTGGGCACTCTGTTCCTCAGGCAGATTGTCGTGAGGGTTCACTCCTACCTGGTTCTCAGTGAAGAACACGGGGTTGTTAAGTTTTCCGATGTCATGATACAAGGCGGCAGTCCTTACAAGTTGCACGTTAGCCTCGAGTTTCGATGCCACTTCGGTAGCCAAGTTGGCCACTTGCATCGAATGGTTGAATGTACCCTGCGCCTCCTTCGACAAACGTCTCAACAAGGGTGTGTTGACATTTGAAAGCTCCACCAGCGTAACGCTTGAAATGAAGCCAAAGACCTTCTCAAACAACAGCATTAATGGATAGGCAAACAGCAAGAGGACACCATTAATGGCGATGCGTATGTACCACGACACATCGAGGGTACTTAGGAAAAACCCCTGACTAAGGTCATATCCAAGTTTTATCAAAGCCGTTACAGCAATCACCAGAAACACCGAGCGAAACAACTGCGACCTTGAGGTTAACTCTTTTAAGGAGTATATGGCCGTCAGACTTGACACTATCTCCAGCATCATAAACTCATACGAGCCGTGGATTGACAGCGAGCATATACCAATAATAAGTAACATCATAACAAATGCGGTACGTGAGTCGAGGAAAACTCTGACAAATATCGCCACTATGGCAAAAGGCACCACATAGACATTCTGTTCATTAGACTGCTGCACGTATGACGTAACGACAGAGAACAGCAATATCAGCGACAGCGAAAAGAACATCGGACGCATCTTGTCAATATAATCGCGCCTGTACAGCATTATGTAGGTCAAGAAAACACTCAACAACACCATCACGCACAAAAACTGGCCTACAAACACCAGCATCTCGTCTGCACCACTGCCACTACGCTTTTCGGTTTCCCTCTCCAGCGAGCGGAGTACCTTTGCGGTATAGGGTGTGACAATTTCTCCTTCACCTATAATCTTTTCACCTTTTTGAATCATACCATGACACTGCGACACGTTTGCCAAGAAATCCCGGCGTACCGATTCCGTGCGATCTTTGTCATACAGAAGATTAGGCATAACATAGTTGGAAACACCGCCCTCATCAAGGATTTCCCTCGGCAAACCAAGCGAATCTACCCTCCGGGCGATATACTCATAGGCCATGCGTGGAGAAAACACCAATCTTGCATCTTCGGAAACCGCCACCGAATTGCTCACCACGCTAATTTCCTCCGCTCCTTCAACAACAGCATTGTAACTGGCCTGACTCACTATCCCACGCCCATACACCTCTGCAAGCAGTTTCGGCACATAGGCCCTGACCAAATGACGGTCTGGAACATCGGCCTTTCCATTCAGTTCCGTGATGAACTTGTGCAGTTGCGACCTCTCCATTTCTTCATCTATATTAAAGAACGGCTTTACTTTACGCAACACGCTGTCTCGCTCATGACGCAATTGGGAATCCGACTTGTATATCGGGAAATTATATTCCGCAATCAACTGTGTGTACTTCCAAGGCTTCCCCTCTGAATAATCATATGAAAAGCCATGCTCGTGAGGCATAAAATACACAATCACCATGCCTGCAAGCAAATGCAGCACCACACAAAAAAGAATTTTATATTTTGTCCACATATACGGTCTCTCTATGCGTTACACAACTCCAGTGTTTCTATCTGCGGAGATAACAACACATTTTGTTTACAAAATTAAAAAAGAATACGAAAGGACAGTATTAAAAACAAGAAAAACTTACACCAACACTGGCATACATCACTATTTGTTCGCTATAAATAAGGTGTTTTAACAATTTATGCTTAATTTTGCAACCCATATATAATTCCAGTTTGTTATGAACCAACAGAATGTACGGGTACGCTTTGCGCCCAGTCCCACAGGCCCACTTCATATTGGTGGTGTAAGGACAGCACTCTACAACTATCTGTTTGCCCGCAAGCACCATGGGCAAATGATTTTCCGCATTGAAGACACAGACTCCAACCGTTTTGTACCTGGAGCCGAAGAATATATCATCGAGAGTTTCAAATGGCTCGGCATCAAATTTGACGAAGGCGTCGGGATCGGGGGCTCCAAAGGCCCCTACCGCCAGTCTGAGCGTAAAGAAATCTACAAAGAATATGTTGACATTCTGCTACAAGCAGGTAAAGCATATATTGCCTTTGACACGCCGGAAGAACTCAACAAGAAACGTGAGGAGATACAGAACTTCCAGTATGATGCAACGACACGCATGTCAATGCGCAATTCTCTCACCTTGCCTGAAGAAGAGGTGCAAGCTCTCATTGCACGAGGCGACCAATATGTGGTACGCTTCAAGATAGAGCCAGGTGAAGATATTCATGTGTTTGACATCGTTCGCGGTGATGTGGTTATCAACTCTTCCGTACTCGATGACAAAGTGCTCTATAAGAGTGCTGACCAACTGCCCACATATCATCTGGCAAACATCGTAGATGACCACCTCATGGAAATTTCACATGTTATCAGAGGTGAAGAATGGTTACCCTCCGCCCCACTCCACGTTCTGCTCTACCGTGCTTTCGGGTGGCAAGACACCATGCCGAAGTTTGCACACCTGCCGCTATTGCTCAAACCCGACGGTAAAGGCAAACTCTCCAAGCGTGACGGTGACAAACTGGGATTCCCAGTATTCCCATTGGAATGGCACGACCCCTCATCAGGACTCGTTTCAAGTGGCTTCCGCGAAAGTGGTTACCTGCCTGAAGCCGTCATCAACTTTCTGGCTCTCCTCGGATGGAACCCTGGCACAGAACAGGAGCTCTTATCAATGGACGAGCTTATCAAGCTGTTTGACCTTCAGAAATGTTCCAAAAGCGGTGCCAAGTTTGACTACGTGAAGGGATGGTGGTTCAACCGCGAATACCTACTCATGAAAACAGACGAGGAGCTTGCTCCATCTTTTCTCGAAATTCTCACACAAAACGGCATCAATGCCACTCTGGGGCAAGCGACTCAAGTCATAGGCATGATGAAGCAAAAGGTGGTGGAATACACCGATGGGCAGTCTGGTCAAACAAGAAAGCGTGGTGTCTCGTTCGTCAGGGACCTCTGGCCACTCTGCGACTTTTTCTTTGTTGCCCCAACAAGCTTTGACCGCAACGACAAGTTTGTCCGTAAGAATTGGAAAGAGACTACCTCCAGCGAGATGCAACAACTCGCCGACAAACTCAGGCGACTAGATGATTTCAGTGCAGAGAGCCAGAAAAACGCCATAGACACTTGGGCAGAAGAGACTGGCATTAAACCATGGAATGCTTGGCGCATCTGCCTTGTAGGTAAAGGTCAGGGACCTGACATGTACGAACTTGCCGCTTTCCTCGGCAAAGAAGAGACTCTCAGCCGCATGGAATTTGCCATACAAGCTCTGGCATAGTTCCACATCAGGCTTCTATACGCTGTCACAAACCGCATTTGCCAACGTTTTTCAAGTATGTATTCCATAGCAATATATTTATATATGTTCTGCGTGAACATAGCAGCAATCTTCAACAGAAAAGCCCGCCTGATTAAAGCTGGCCACTGCAAGACCTACAAAATTTTGCGCAACGGCATCAAGGAGGGAGAAGAGTATTTGTGGTTTCACGCTGCCTCATTGGGAGAATTTGAACAAGGGCGTCCTCTGATAGAAAAAATACGCAAGCAAAATCCACAATATAGGATTCTGTTAACATTTTTCTCGCCGTCAGGCTATGAAGTGCGTAAGGATTACAAGGAAGCCGATGTGTGTTGCTACCTGCCATTTGACACCATGCTGAATGCAAAGAAATTCATACGCATAGCAAGGCCCAAGATGGCATTTTTCATCAAGTATGAATTTTGGCAGAACTATATCACCGAACTACACCGCCATAACATTCCCACATATAGCGTTGCAAGCATCTTCCGCCCCAATCAGATTTTCTTCCGTTGGTATGGGCATAAGTATCGTAACGTATTGAAATGCTTTACACACCTGTTCGTACAAAACCAGCAGTCCGTCAACCTGCTCAAACGGCTTGACATTGACTGCGCTACCGTTGTAGGCGACACACGCATGGACAGAGTGCTGCAAATACGGCAGACGGCAAAGAGCCTTCCCCTTTGCGAAGCATTTTGCCAGGAGGTTTCCGCCAACAGCCACATCATAGTGGCAGGCAGCAGTTGGCAACCCGATGAAGACATTCTGATAGATTATTTTAATAACCACTCCGAGCAACGCCTTATTCTTGCTCCTCATGTTGTGAGCGAGCAGCACCTTGCAGAAATTGAGAGCAAACTCCGCCGTCCATCGGTGCGCTATTCCAAGGCTACAGCCGAGACTGCAGCTCAAGCCCACTGCCTCATTATTGACTGCTACGGTCTGCTGTCATCTATTTACCGCTATGCTACCGTGGCCTATGTGGGTGGAGGCTTCGGGGCAGGAATACACAATGTACCCGAAGCGGCAGTCTACGGTGTACCTGTAATCATTGGCCCCAACAACCAGCGCTTCCGCGAGGCTCGCGAGCTGATAAAAGAAGGTGGCTGTTTCGAAATACGAAACTCACAGGACTATATCTCAATCATTACCCACCTAACCACCGACACACCATTTCTGCAGCATGCGTCACAGATTTCTCATGACTATATCTGCGCCAACGCTGGTGCAGTAGACAAGATCTACAACAGCATCTTCCAGACACAGTAACTTAGCCAACTTAATTTACATCTACTTATTTCTCTTATAACGGCCAGGCATTCTTTGCTTTATCCCAAATCGGTCATTAGGATTTCTCTGTGTCGTACGGCAAAGAGAAATCC
>ENA-ORPK01001763-ORPK01001763.1-human-gut-metagenome-genome-assembly--contig:-NODE-1763-length-16307-cov-3.260645_pt1 | contig 16307 bp, 12 predicted proteins | sample MGYA00242139_ERZ509068 | MGnify/ENA primary metagenome ERZ509068 (study PRJEB26280, sample SAMEA2338687) | human gut metagenome | biome: human gut; feature: human-associated habitat; material: faeces... | reverse complement strand
AGAACATTTAGTAACACTTCCGGAAGTTAAAGCCGTATCGAAATTTTACGATGATTTAGCAATTGTCCACTTTGATGCTCATACTGATTTGAGAGAAGAATATTTGGGCGAAGAAATGTCACATTCTGCCGTAATTCGTCATGCATCAAAAATTGTCGGTCCGGAAAATCTTAAACAAATTGGAATTCGCTCTGGCATGAAGGAAGAGTGGGAATTTATGAAAAAGCATAATACTCTTATTCACAAATACTCAGAACTTGACGAATTAAAGGGTAAAAAGATTTTTGTAACAGTGGATTTAGATTGCCTTGACCCTTCTGTAATGCCAGGAACCGGTACTCCGGAAAGTGGCGGAATGCAGTTCAATGAACTGATGGGATGGTTTGAATACCTGAAAAACTTTGACATTGTTGGAGCAGATGTTGTAGAACTAGCACCTGACTATGATGCATCAGGAGTTTCAACCGCAGTAGCAACAAAGGTTATTAGAGAATTGTTGATGGTGATGTAGCAATTGAAGTGAAATGTGAGACGTGAAAAGACATTTTCGTTAGTGAGTTGTGAGCTGTGAGTAGTGAATAGCCCGTTTCAAAAGTAGGTTGGGCATACTTGCCCAACAATGAAATATACACAGAAGTAGGGCGGGGTACCTACCCCGCCATCATAAAATGATAAAGAAGAAAATCATGGTGATAGATAGAATAAATTTTTTAAAAGACGAAATAAACAAAGCGAATTACAAGTACTATGTTGAAGATAATCCTTCAATCAGTGATTACGAGTACGACAAGATGTTTGCAGAACTAAAAAAAATAGAGAGCGAAAATCCGCTTTTTGTCACTCCCGACAGTCCTACGCAACGTGTCGGCTCGATTAGCGAGAAATTCTTTCCATACAAACACAAATACAGACTTTACAGCCTTGATAACACTTATGATTACGAAGATTTAACTGACGACTGGTACAAGAAAATCGTCAAAGAATATGGTGAGCAAGAACTTGTTTGCGAACTTAAAATCGACGGACTTGCAATGGCTTTGACGTATGAAAACGGGATTTTCGTCCGTGGTGTAACTCGTGGTGACGGGATTACGGGCGAAGATATTACAAACAACTTAAAAACTGTCAAGGCAATCCCGTTGAAACTCTTTGAACCGGTAAGCGTTGAAGTGCGTGGCGAAGTTTATATGCCAAAAGCTTCTTTTGAGAAATTAAACAAAGAGAATTTGGCAAAAGGCGAAAAACTTTTTGCAAACCCTAGAAACGCTGCTGCGGGCTCAATTAGACAACTTGATAGTAAAATTACGGCACAAAGAGATTTGTCGATGTTTTGCTACACTGCAATTTTTACAGGTGGCGTAAAAGATGTGCCAAAAACACACTACGAAAGCCTTATGTACTTGAAAAAGCTTGGGTTTAAGGTTAACCCTAATATAAGGCTTTGCAAAAACGCAAAAGAAGCAGTTGAATACTGTAAAGAATGGGACGAAAAGCGTTTTTCTCTTGACTATGCGACTGATGGGGTTGTAATCAAGGTAAATGATATGCTGGTTCAGCAAGAAATGGGATTTACTTCTCGCGCTCCGAAATGGGCGACTGCGTTTAAATTTCCGCCGGAAGAAGTTACGACAAAACTCTTGGACATTGAAGTTAGTGTTGGAAAAACCGGTGCAATCACTCCTGTTGCAATTTTAGAACCTGTACAGTTGGGCGGAAGTACTGTCGCTCGTGCAAGTTTGCATAACTTTGACGAAGTCGGAAGGCTAGATGTCAGAATTGGTGATAAGGTTTATATCAAAAAAGCAGCGGAAATTATTCCAAAAGTAGTTAAAGTGATTGAAGATGAAGAGCATTACAATCTGCCTGAGTACACTCCGCCAGAATTCTGCCCGTCTTGTCATTCCAAATTAACAATTCACGAGGACGAGGTGAATTTGTACTGTGACAATCCTGATTGTCACGCAAAAAGATGTGCAAAAATTGAATATTGGGTTTCAAAAGATGCAATGGATATTGACAAAATCGGACCTTCTATAATCGAACAGCTTTATACAAAAGGATTTGCGAAAACTCCAATTGACTTGTATCGTTTGACTATGCAGGATTTTATGCAACTTGATTTGGTTAAAGAAAAATCCGCATTCAATATGTATACCGCAATTCAAGAGAGCAAAAAACGCCCGTTGCAACGGCTTTTAACCGCTTTTACAATCCGAAATGTCGGCAAGGAAACTGCTGGACTTTTAGCAAACGAGTTTGAAACATTAGGAAATCTTGAAAAAGCAACAGTTGAAGAGCTTTCAAAGATAGAAGGAATTGGCGACGTTATTGCTCAAGACATTTATGAATTTTTCAGAAAGCCTGAAACGATTCAAATGTTGAAAGACTTGAAAGAACTTGGAATTAAGCCGGCACCGCCTGCTCAGAATATTTCAGACAAATTCAAAGGAAAAACTTTTGTTTTGACCGGAACATTACAAAATATGACGAGAGATGAAGCGTCTGAAAAAATCAAACTTTTGGGCGGAAAGACCTCATCATCAGTGTCTAAGAACACATCTTTTGTAATTGCGGGAGAAAAAGCCGGCTCAAAATTAGACAAAGCAGAAAAATTAGGTGTTATAATATTGACAGAGAATGATTTTCTGAACATGATAGAGTAAAAGGAAGTGCAAAATATATGAAAAAAAGAGCAAGGGTAATTCAGATATCGGGATTAAGAGGAATTTTAATGATGGCATTTATAGGTGTATGCTTAGTTGCCGGATTTGTTGGTTTTCCTGCTATTTGTGCGATGAAATTATGGAATTATGCGTCAAACTTTGCACCATTGCCGTTGATAAACTTTTATCAAGGACTGATGTTGTGGGCTATTGTTGCAATTTCAGGTTTTATAATCAATGACAAGAAAAAGTTTATTGTTGAATTCCAAGCGCCTCAACAGTTGAGCGAAAAAGATATGCAAAAACTTATGGAACGTGTAAAAATTCAATCTCAAGCTAAAGTCTTAAATTCAATGGTTATGAAGGCATCAGATATTAAATCTTTGGATGAAGTCAAAAATACTGTTGAAAAAACAGAAGTTAAAGAAGAAGAAAAATCTGAAAAGGAGAACGTATGAAAAAGTTTTTAATTTCTGCCGTAATAGTCGGTTTGGCATTGGGTTGTGCCTCTGTACAAGCAATTTCCGAAAGCATTGAAAGAGGTTATATTTCTGTAAATACATCTGCAAACGCAGAACTTGCTCCTGATGTTGCGGAAATTTCTATTGCCGTAAAAACTTATGACAACAAATCTATGCAAAAAGCAACTTTGCAAAACAAAGAGATTTCAGAACAAGTAATTTCAACCCTGAAATCAATGATTGATACGTCAAAAGGAGATTATATAAAAACTGCTGATTTCAGCGCTACCCCGATTTATTCATACTCCGGCAACAAGAGAAATTTTGACAAATATCAAGTTTCGAATTCTGTTGTAGTTCACACAAAATCGATTGACAAAATTGGTCCTATGATTGATAAAGCAATTGCCTTAGGGGCAACAGATGTAAACAGTTTAAATTTTTCGGTTTCTAATTATGAAGCGCAATGTAACGACTTGTTGACACTTGCCGCTAAAAAGGCGTCAGCAAGAGCGAATGCGGTTGCAAAGACAGTTCCGACAACTCTTTCAGGAATTCGTTCAATGGACGTAAGTTGTAGCACAAGCAACTCTTCTCGCCCACAATACAAAATGTTGATGGCAAATCGAGCAATGATGATGGATTCTGAAGCTGCCGGTTCTTCAACAACTATTGAAAGTGGCGTGATTAAAGTGTTTGCAAACGTTAGCGCAACTTATTTTGTAAAATAAAAAATCACAAAACATGTAATAAAAAAGATGTAGAAATTAAAGCTACATCTTTTTTATATAAATTTATAATCTTATTTAATTACCATAAATGATTTCAAGCTTCTTCCGGCTCCGTCACCGATTGAGGTTACATTGTATTTGTTTAAGTAATTCATAGATGTTGAGCTTCCGCCGTCAAATGCCATTGCTCTATCCCAACCGAGTGATTTCACGTAGTCATGAACCTCATACATATCCATTGGGTGCTTGTCAGTAATTATTAAAATATGAGCTTCTTCGTTTTTTAGACCAATAATTGTTCTTGCTGTTTTATGCAAAACTGAACAACTTTCTCTTATGACTACACCATCTTTTTTTACTACAAAAAATTCTTCTTCCAATCTCAGTTGTGGATAAACTAAAGGTCCGCCTTGTGCTGAAGTTATTATGTTACATCCAAAGTCTACTGAACTTTTGTGTGGAACAATTTCGTAATGGAATTTTCCATCAGAACATTCAATTACTCGGAATTCTGTCCTGTCTAATATTTTGCTCAAATTTCTTCTTAATATAGAATTAGATAGCAAACTTTCGTTTAAAAGAGGGTCTTCAACTGTGTTTCTATCATTTACGATATAAGAAATTGATTTTCCATTATTAGGATCAAAATAGCCGGTATTGATTGTGAGTTGCGATTTTGCTCTCTGGTGCGCTTCTTTATTTGTAATTAAGCTGTCAGAACTTACAAATTTAATATGCTTTTTTATTTTTTCACCCTTTAAAACGATGTGATAAATCCCGTCGTTGTAGTTGATATCTATTGGGTATGCGTTTGCACAACCAAGTGTTAATGCGATAGTTAAGAATAAAAATAGAATTTTTTTCATATTATAAATCCTTTGATTTGTAGAACGCTATGATAGCACAAAGAAATGCAAATGGTGGAAATATTGCAGTTATGAACGGGTGTAAAACTCCTTTTTCTGCCAACAGATCGAAAAATGGCAATGTAATATAATACAAGAAAATACTACCTATTGCAATTGTAAATCCTACCAGTCTTTGTTCTCTTGGTTTGCTAAAGCCTAACAATGCACCCATAATTGCCAAAAGAACGCATACAAATGGGTGAAAAAATCTCTGCAAATATTTGTTCAACATATATCTGTATTCTTCATCCAAACCTTCTTTTTTAAGAAGTTTGATGTAATTGTGTAAGTCGTGATTATTAATTTCACGTTCTTTTTTTACTGAATAAGTCATTAGCGTGAAGGCATTTTTGGCCGATTCGCCCTGTAAAATATCAAGTGTTTTGAATCTATTAATGTCAACAAAAATTCCATCATTAGAAATTTGGTATTGAGTAATATCGGATAATTGCCACTTATCAGAATAATTTTTACCGGTTTTGGCATAAAAAATATTTTGTAATTGGTGCACATCAGAATATTGCTTTTTTGAAAAATCAAGTACAATAACATTATACATAGTGTCTTTTGAAAACTTTGAAACCACAACTGCCATTGTTGGAATGCCATCTTTGTCTTTTTGTGTATAAATGTATTGAGTTGAAATATATCCGCCTCGTAATGCACCGGCTTTGTTTACGGAATATGGAATGAGTTTGTCGCAAGTTACAAAGCACATCCAAGTTACAATCAAGCTCAAAGCCAATACCGGAGCTATAATTCTATGGAAAGAAAGTCCTACTGCCCTGAAAATAGTTAATTCGGAATCCTTGCTTAATTTATCAAAAGTAAATAGAGTCCCAAGCAACAATCCCACAGGAAAGGCCTTGCCAAGGATTTTGGGTAACTCATAAAATATTACAAGTATCGCTGTTTTTATACCAAATTCTCCAGCAAGAGTTTTTTTGATTGTATTCAAAAGCATTTCCGGCGCAATCCATACAACAGTGAAAAGTAAAATTGCGACGAATGTTGCCATCATCACTTGTGTAAAAATATATTTGTCGTAAATCGTTATTTTAGGAAATAATTTCATTATAAAGCAAAATCCTTTCCTAAATAAAATTCTTTTGCAACAGGATCGTTTGCAACATCAACACTCTTTCCTTGGATTTTAATTTTTCCATCAAAGATTACATAAGCTCTATCAGTGATTGACAAAGTAGCTTTTGGGTTGTGGTCTGTAATCAAAACGCCCAAACCTTTTTCTTTAGAAATTTTTTTGATATTGTCTTTGATATCTCCGATTGCGATAGGGTCGATGCCGGCAAAAGGTTCGTCCAAAAGCATAAAATCCGGACTTGCGGCAAGCGCACGAGCGATTTCTACCCTACGTCTTTCGCCCCCTGACAGTGAAACTGCTGCATAAGAACGAAGTTTTAAAATGCCGAATTCACTCAAAAGTTCTTCAAGTTTACGTTTTTTTTCATTTACAGTCAGTTTGTCGTTCATTTCAAGAACAAGTTTGATATTGTCCTCTACCGAAAGCTTTCTGAAAATAGATGCTTCCTGTGGTAAATAGCCAATGCCGGCTTTTGCACGTTCGTTCATCGGCCAAGAGGAAATATCTTCTCCATCTAAGAAAATATGTCCCTTGTTAGGTTTTACAAGACCTACAACCATGTAAAATGTTGTAGTTTTCCCGGCACCGTTTGGTCCTAAAAGACAAACAACTTCGCCTTTATTAATATCGAAAGAAACATCATTTACAACGCTTCTGTCGCCGTATATTTTTATCAGGTTTTTAGCTTCAATCCTCATTCCATACCCCTTTTTGTTTATAAGAATATTTTACTTTAAAAAAATATCTATTGCAATTGGTAACTTTATTTTTAAAAAGTTTGGGGGCAGGAGTGAAAAGTGAAACGTGAGAAGACCGTATCGGGTATTAGTGAGTTGTGAATGGAGAGTAGAGAATAGATCATTTCAGTAGGTCGGAATTGCCATTCCGACAACAATACTTATAAATTTAGCGGTATGCACCGCAGTTGTTACGGTAGGTCGGGGTCCCCACCCCGACATCCTGAGTAACATCAATTCACGTCATTCTGAAAGCTTAGAATATTAATGTGAGCTTTGCGAACATATAATATTCTTGCTATTCAGAATCTATCAATGTCTATTTAATAACAATATCTGTCACTCCGGACTACAATCCGGAGTCTATTTAGTAGTTTTAACCGCACTTCATAAAATAAAACAGCTTCATAAAAAAAGATGGCTTAAATGCCATCTTTTATGTTCCTTATTCCTTTTCCTAGTTTAATTCTTTCCTATTGATTATCTAACGACTTGTGATACAAAGTTTACTGCTTCAAAAAACGAATCTTTTACAAACTCTTTTGCCAAAGTTGAAATTGGTCTGTTTTCAATAACATCAAAGACATAATAAATCGGGTCTTTTGAAGTATTGAAACGCATCCTTTTATCTTTTTGTGCAAGGTAGTTATAATCCTCTATATTAAATTCTTTATCTTCAACCTTTTTAGTTCTTTTAGTTAAAGTTCCAAATTTATTATTTGCTTTAGTTTGTAACATTTTCTTTTCTCTCTCTTTATATATCTCTTACATATATATAAAGTATACAATCTTAAAAAAATTGCCTTTTTGGTTTTATTTTTGTAAAGAATTCGTTACAATCGATCTTTTTCATTAAAAACGTATTGGATAGTCTTTTTTGAAAGTCAAACCATCTTGAATAAACAACTGTGAACAAGCATTAAGTGACGTATCTGCATTGGAAGATTGACAATCTGTTTTTAATTTATCCCTAGATACAGTACCATACATCGGCATCAATGCTGGAGGTTTACCTCTTGTGGCATATTCATAATCTGTTGTATGAACTTTTCCAAATCGGAAAGTATTTTTACCTATAACAGATACTGTCGGCTTTTTTGAAGAACTTTTTAAAATTACCGTAAAAGCTCCACCATACAAACATACAATAGTATTATTGGGCAATATAAATTTTTCACGTGAGCACCTTGCCTGCATTGAAACAGGAAAAGAATTTATAAGTCTTAGAAAATTATTTTTGATAGCAGACACGCTAGGCGTATCACTAAAACAATTGATTGATTTTGATTAAATATTTTCTGCGCAAAAACATTTATGCTCCTAGATAAGTAATAAACACCAAAAAACATCAGGCAGACTTGATAGATAAACGGAGTAACCAAGTCTGCCTGTAATCCGCAACTATGACTGAATAGTTTTGCGGGTCAAATAAAAAACATATAAAATTGTCATAAAAATAGCCGTTATAAACGGCCAATCTCATATTTGGTAAAAGGTTAGTGTGTGTAGGAGAAAATAAAGAAAAAGAAAATGGTTATACTCATGTATACCACCATATAGGATATCTATAACATATACGGTTTATATATTTACAATTGTTAATATTTATAGTTTTTTAGCGAGATAGTGAATTTAGCCCCTACTGTAACAACTGCGGGGCATACCGCTAAATTTATAAGTATCGTTGTATAAATGGCAATTCCGCCTGATTATTTGCCTAATTCAACTACATCAGAAGTATCTGCTGTTAGATTTTTGCCAATTGCTTTTTCAAGTGCTGCTTTTGACGAATTATACTGATACAACGCGTTATAATATGTCAATTGCGCTTGTTGATAATTGATTTGAGCATCCTTCAACTCAGTCGGACTTGCTTCGCCAACACGGTATCTGCCATATGAAAGTTCATAGTTCTCTTTCGCCTGTTTTACACCCAAAATCGCAACTGGCATTTGATTTTTCTTTTCTTCTAACGTCAAAAACGCATTTTGAATTTCTAAATAAATCGAATTTTGTGTATTTTTCGCATTGGCAATTTCCTTGTCATACAAGTATCTTGCTTCTTTAATCTCGTTTTTAATCAACATTCCGTTAATAGTCGGAAAGTTCAAATATCCGCCGATATTGTAACCGTAATTGGAATTCCAACTTTTACCGCCTCGTTGATATTGTCCTTCAATCGAAAGAGTTGGGAAATATGACTTTTTAACCAATTTCATCGTTTGATTTGCACTTTCAACCTTCAATTCTGCTAGTTTAAGTTCAGGCCTTGCGTCACGTGCAATTTCAACTGACTGATTGAATGAAACATCAACTGGCTGATACTTCAATCGCTCTTGAACATTATATTTATCAATAAACGGAACGCCCATGACATTGTTAAGTTTCGCCACCGCAAGGTTTACGGCATTATCAGCTTGAATAAGTTGCAATTTTGCGTTACTTAAATTTACCTCGGCAATCGTAACGTCAACCTTCGGATTCATGCCGATTTCATAGAAAGCTTTTGCCTGATTGTAAAACATTTCAAACTTTTTAACCGTATCTTCCGCAACACGACGATTTTCAAAAGCAAACAAAAGATTAAAATATGCATCTTTTGTCTGATAAATTACGTCGTTAATCGTTGCGCTAAGCGTTGTTTTGTAGGCTTCATAGTCTAAACGTTTGATTGTCGCTTGGTTTTGGGTAACCCCAAAGTCGTAAAGCATTTGTTGAAGAGTAACTTGCCCCAAAATATAGTAATTAAACGTCAAGTTTTTTCCCAAAGCATCAGACAATTGAAGTTGTTTAATTTTTGTATAACCTGTCTGCCAGCTTAATTGCGGGAAATAATTTGCCCAAACCTGTTTAATTCGCGCATCAGATGCTAAAATATCGTGAAAAGCCGCATTAATCTGCGGGTTATTACCGAGCGCAAGTTCAATACACTTGTCGAGCGTCATATCAATGTTTTTTTCGACTGAACCTTCTATTACAAAGTCAGGTTTTTGAGGGTTTGACGGCAAAACTTTATCAGCTGACGGATATTCCTTTTCGTTGACTTTATTCCCGATATCTGCACTAATTGCGGATGTTGAGGTTATTCCTAATATTAAACTAAGTAATAATATTCTTTTTAACATTATTTGTTATTTTCCTTCTTCAAATGTAATTCACGAGCCTTATGAGCCGTGTAAACTTTCAAATCTTCAATAAGTACAAAGAACGCCGGAACCAAGAAAGTACCGATAAATGCAACCGCCATCATACCACCAAACACTGTCATACCAACAGAGTTACGGCTTGCAGCACCTGCTCCTTTTGCAAATACAAGAGGCAACAAGCCTAAGATAAACGCAATATTCGTCATCATTACGGCTCTGAACCTCAATTTTGCAGCTTGCATTGCTGATTCAATGATTCCCATACCTTTTTCATGTGCGTCCTTGGCAAATTCAATAATCAAAATTGCCTGCTTTGTAGACAAACCGATTAACATAACAAGCCCGATTTGCGAGTACAAATCAAGTGATTGTCCTGAAACGTACTGGAAGAACAGCGCTCCGACTAACGCAACCGGAGAAATCAAAAGTACGGCAATCGGTAACATCCAACTTTCATACAAACCTACCAAGAATAAGTAGATAAATACAAGTGACATTGCAAGGATTGGACCGATTTGTCCTGCGGATTCTTTTTCTTGCAAAGAGCTTCCAGACCAAGCATAGCCCATATCTTTCGGAAGAATTTCATCGGAAATAGCTTCCATAGCAGACATAGCCTGACCGGAACTTACGCCGCTTCTTGCTTGTCCGTTAATTGTAATTGCAGGATACATATTGAACCTTGTCAAACTATATGGACCGACAATATTAGATACATTTACAACAGCAGACAAAGGAACCATAGTTCCGGAATTACTTTTCACATAAATTTTGTCAATATCACTAGGTTTTTCCCTATAATCAGAATCAGCTTGTAAATAAACACGATAAACACGTCCGTATTTATTAAAGTCGTTTACATAAGATTTTCCAAAATATCCTGACAAAGCATTATAAATTTCAGAAATATTTACACCTTGCGCAAGAGCCTTATTTTCGTCAACTTTAATCATCAACTGCGGAAGGTTTGCGGTAAACGAAGTGTAAACCATCTGAAAAGCAGAATTTTTATTACCTGCTTGAATAAGCTTTTGAGCCTCATCATAAAGTTCTTGCGGAGTTCTGTCGCCCTTATCCAGCAACTGGTACTCAAAACCACCAAACATACCCAAACCTGAAATTGAAGGTGGAGAGAATGCCGCAATAGTTGCAGACGGATAGTTTGCAAACTCTGTCTTAATTTTACCTAAAATAGTTTGCATTGAAAGATCTTTCGATTTACGTTTAGACCAATTTGATAATTCTGCAACAATCAACGCTGTATTTTCACCCGAAAATCCTACCAAAGTAATAGTATTTTCGACGCCTGGGATTTTCAAAATTCTTTCTTCAACTTCGTTTGCTACAATATTTGTTCTGGAAGCTGATGAACCGTCAGGCAACTGAATTTGAGCAAAAACGGCACCTTTATCTTCTGTCGGTAAAAAACCTTTTGGAATTAACCAAAACATTATGGACGTAAATAAAATAATTCCCGTATACACAGAAATTGTCAACTTTGGTGACTCAATAAACTTCATTACACCCTTTAAATAAGAATCACGAATTCCGGCGAACCAATCATCAAATTTTTGAATAAATTCAAAATCCGCTTTTTCTTTACCGGATTTCAAAATCATTGCACAAAGAGCAGGTGCAAGAGTCAAAGCAACAAGTGTTGACAAACCGATTGAAGATGCGATACACAAAGCAAATTGTCTAAACATTTGCCCCGTAATACCTGACATAAACGAAACCGGCACAAATACCGCCATCAATACAAGAGAAGTTGCAAGAACGGCACCAAATACCTCTTTCATAGTAACTTCTGTCGCATCAACAGGTGATTTGCCTTCCTGAATGTGCCTTTGCGTATTTTCCAGTACAACGATGGCATCGTCAACAACCAAACCTACTGCCAAAACCAAGCCAAATAGAATTAAAAGGTTAATTGAAAAACCTAAAATATTCATAAATATAAATACACCGATTAAGGAAACAGGAATTGCGCAAAACGGGATTAACGCAGCACGCCCGCTTCCCAAGAACATATAAGTAACGGCACCTACAAGTAAAATAGCAAGTCCGATAGCACTTATAACCTCTTTAATTGACTCCCTTACAAATTCTGTTTCATCACGCTGGATTTTATACTCAATACCTTGCGGGAAGCCTTTGCTCAATTCAGCCATTTTTTTAGTAATCTTATTTGACAAATCGATTGCGTTAGCTTCCGGCAACTGACTGATTGAAATAATAGCCGAATCTTTTCCGCCAATACGAGAGAAGAACGAGTAACTTTCAGCACCTAACTCAACTCTTGCGATATCTTTCAATTTAATCTGGGATCCATCGGCTTTTGAACGAATAATAATGTTTTCAAATTCTGAAACATCTTTCAAACGACCTTTTGTACGCATTGTAAGCTTAATCATCTGCTTGTTTTTCATAGGTTCAACACCCAAGTCCCCGGCTGGAACCTGTGTGTTTTGCGACTGAATAGCCGAACTTACTTCAGAAACAGATACGCCTAAATTCGCCATCTTTGCAGCATCAAGCCATATTCTCATTGAATAATCAGAAGATCCGAAAACAGCAACTTTACCAACCCCTTTAATACGGGCTAGTTCGTCTTTAATATAAATAGATGCATAGTTTGCGATATATAAAGAATCGTAAGTATGAGTCGGAGAATTTACGGAAATCATCATCAATCCGGGACCACCGGTTGATTTTTTTACAGACAAACCATATCGTTTAACTTCTTCCGGCAACCTTGGCGTAACCAGTTGCAATTGGTTTTGAACGTTTACAACCGCCATATCAGGGTCCGAACCAATATTAAAGTACAATGTCAACTGATATTGTCCGTTTTGAGAAGTTGAGGACATATAAATCATATCCTGAACACCATTCAACTGAGCTTCAACCGGCGCCGCGATAGTATCTGCAACAACGTCAGAACTTGCACCTGCATAAGTTGCTGTTACAACAACCTGTGGAGGCGTAATTGACGGATATTCTTCCAAGGGAAGAGCCATAATCATCAACATACCGGCAAGCATAATCGCTAAAGATATAACAATCGCCAGTTTCGGGCGTTTTATAAATAAATTTCCTTGTTCGTTTTTGTTAGTTTCGTGTTTGTCGTTTGGCATTTTGGATCCTTTTGTTAAGTGAAAAGTGAGAAGTGAAACGTAAAAAGTCCATATAGCTCACTTCGTTCGGAAATAACTTTTGGTGCGTTAGCACCTGTAACGGTCTTTTCACCTTTCACTTTTCACTTCTTACCTTTCACTCTCTATTTCTTACTCGTTACCTGCTCTGTCTTAATCTTCTTCATCTCTTCCGCTGTCACAATTGTCACAGGTTTTCCAGGAGTTACCTTTTGCAAGCCTTCGGTTACGATTCTGTCACCTTTTTGCAAGCCTTCTTTGATAATCCAGTTATCACCGTTTTGCTCACCTGTTTTTACATAAACAAGTTGCGGAAGATTTTTATCATCTAATTTATACACATATTTTCCTGCTTGGTTTTCCAAAACAGCTGTAACTGGTGCAACCGGAACTTCCACCGGATTGTTAGAATACAATTTTACTGTTACAAATTCACCATGAATAAGCTCGTTATTCGGGTTGTCAAAAGTTGCCCTCATTGTTACTGTGCCTGTTGTTTGGTCAACTTTGTTATCCTGAAAATCTTGAACACCAAGTTTTGAATACTTTGTACCACCGTTCAAAATAAGTTCAACTTTTCTGTTCTTGTTATTCGATTTATCAGCTACTGCAAGTGCCTGAAAATCCACAGATTCAATCGGGAATGTAACATAAATCGGATTTGTACTGTTAATAGTCGTTAATGCACCTGACGTCGGAGAAACGTAGTTTCCGACAGTAACGTTGATTATACCAACTTTACCGTTTACCGGAGATTTTACGTTTGTATAACCTAAATTTCTGTTAGCATCATTTAATGAAGCCTGAGCAGATGCCAGTTGAGCTCTCAATGCGTCTCTTTGCGATAAAATTTGATCGTACTGAGCTTTTGCGATGTAATCTTTTTTTACCAGCTCTGCTGCACGAGCGAGTTGTTTTTCTGCATAAACTAATTGTGCTTTTAGATTTTTTACATTGGCTGCTGCAACATTTGAAGCGTTTGAATATTCTGTCGGCTCAATTAGGAATAAAGTTTGCCCGGCTCTTACGGTGTCACCTTCTTTAAAATAACTCTTCAACAAATAACCGGAAATACGTGCCATTACATCAACTCGATATTTTGAAACTACACGTCCCGGAGCATCAAAACTTCTTATTACGTTTCTTGTTTCAATCTCTTGAACTGTAACCGTCGGAGCAGGTTTGTTTGCCATAGCTTTACCTTGCATAACTGCTTGGAACGTCGAAAATCCGTATCTTATTAAAATTGCCACAATTATTACTGACAAAAATATTATAATATTTTTTTTCATGTACTCTCCCTGTCTGATTTAATCAGTATTCTGTTGTTTTTACAACAATTGTATTATTAATGCTTTTTGATGTCAATAAAACTAAAAATAAATTATACACGCGGGTAGTTTGAATATTCAAAATGTTACGATTTATTATAATTTATGCAAAATTTCTAAAGTTTTTCTTTGAAGTTTCCGTTAACTATGAAAAAAAGGAAAATTTATGGAAATTAGTAACAATACATTTTCTGCAATAATCAGAAAATATGAAAACGAAGCCAAAATAGAAGAAGCAGAACAAACTCAAGAGTTAGCTTCGGAATCTTCTCAAACTGTGAAAGATTTTGCTGAGCAACAATGTTTGCAAGCCCAAGAAGCGAGTGCAAATTCTAACGGCGACTTTTTTGTAAGAAGCGACGGTACTGCTACGACAATTTCTAATATAAATCTAGTTTCTGTTGGCGATGCAGAGGATGTTGATTCGACAGAAGAAACTAATGCTGTTGCGAATGGGGTAACAACTGTCGTCCAGCAAGCAAGTTCTTACAGTGATACAGATTTGGATTATATCAAAGAGTTAATTTATAACTCTCACCATTCATTTATTGCTAATTTTAGAGATGCAGATACTTTCTTTGATTACGTAAATGCAAAGAAGGATTCTACAATAACTAAAGAAACAGGTATTAGCCGAGCTCAATTGGTAAGTATTACTCAAAACGATATTTGGGAAGACAATCACCAAGACTTTTTTGGATTATTAAATCGCTCTTTTTACAGTTTGGATAAAAGTGGAGATGGATACCTTTCTTATGATGAGCTAAAAGACTTTTTGAATAAATCTTTGAAAAAAGATGGCTATAATGATTATAAAAATCAGGTGCAGGCTTATGCTGATGAAGTTCAAAATGATTTTAGTAAATTAACAGGTAAAGCAAAAATCAACAAATTGATTGAGCTAACAAAAGATTATTTGACGGCACTTGGAACAAAAGGTAAAAATCAACTGGATGCGCTTGAAAGAATAACAACTGTTTCAGAAGATAAATTTACATCTTCTGATAAACATGTTGGTCAATTATCTTTCAAACCTGATTCTGCATTCAATGCTGGAGAAGGTGGGGTTTATAAATGGAATGAATATATATCTGATTCTTACAATGGTTATCATGTTGGAATGTTTGGATCTGATGAAGATGGTTCATCAGACTTAGGAATAGTCATGAAAGAATCTGATTTGAATAATTATAGGTGGGAGCATTTGGTTGATGTTTTGGTGCATGAATTAACCCATGCTACTTATTATCAGTATACTGCAAGTTCAGATGGAACTTTGGAAATATCAGAAGCGACATTAACAAGATTATATAATGCAGGTGTATTTAAAAGTGCTGAAGAGTATAATCTCGCTAAACAAAACTTTTCTGATTTGCAAGGAAAGTTTATGAAATCAGCTAAAGGAGAGTGGTATGAAAATGTAAAATTCAGCCAAGATGGTAGTTTTACAGGTAATAAACTTACAAACCAAAGCAAAATAAATAAGTTGCTACAGTACGAATACTTATGTACTGCTGCGCATGATGAATATATGGCATATCAGGCAGATGGTGATTATATGGATAGTATTGGTGGCGATGAATTGAATGTAGTAAATGACGATGGAACATATTCTGTAACTCAGGTAAATGGCGCCAAGGAAAAAGAGACAATAGAAAATTGGATTCGTGATATGTACGATTCTGGCAAGGCTGACGGTCAAAAGGTTGCCAAACCTGATTGGAAATGGTGGAGCTATGCGTAAATGTTTATGCTAAAATGTTAGTATGAGCTTTACGGAGAAATATTTACCGATTTTTGATGTTGTAAAACCTGATATTGAGCGAGTTGAAGCTGATTCGCTCGATAGTATCAGCATTGACGAACCGCTTAAATCAAAGCTTTTTGAAGTGTTGAATGCGCCGTCAAAGCATATTCGTGCGGTTTTAGCGTTCTTGTTTTTGAAGGCTCAAGGTAGAGAAATTGATGAAAAACAAATAGTTTTTCAGAGCGCAATTGAGCTTGTGCATAATGCGTCGCTTATTCACGATGATGTGATTGATGAAAGTCAATCACGTCGTGCAGTTCAGACGA
>ENA-ORPK01001759-ORPK01001759.1-human-gut-metagenome-genome-assembly--contig:-NODE-1759-length-16335-cov-4.343243_pt1 | contig 16335 bp, 29 predicted proteins | sample MGYA00242139_ERZ509068 | MGnify/ENA primary metagenome ERZ509068 (study PRJEB26280, sample SAMEA2338687) | human gut metagenome | biome: human gut; feature: human-associated habitat; material: faeces... | reverse complement strand
TAACCCGGTACTTTTTGGAGGTGCTTTTCGTTTCTGCTTTCGTTTTCTTCTTAATAATCAAAACAGAATGAAAAGCGAGAAAACGAAAAGTAAAAAGATAGAACGTTAGTGCAAAGGTGCGGAAAAACTCGAAATTCCCCAAAAAGTTTTCTATATAGAATTAATCTAAATAAGAAACGAAAACAGAAAGCGAGTACAAACAGAACGAAAAACCAAACATCAAACTTTATTTAGAAATAATCTAGATAATTAAAAGCGTATCAAATAAACGGCTGCAAACGGCAAATAAAAGCGTTTTAGGCGTTTTCCTTATATATAAGGTACGCGCGCACACTACATTATAGAAAACGGCTGCAAAGATGATTTTTCGGGCTGCAAAGGTGCGAAGATAGGAAAAACATATATAATCACACAATAACCCCACATTTAACCCGTTATTTTGCAAAGTGGAGATAGCAATTTGTGTAAAGATATAAGGAAAGCCAATTATTTTCAAGAAAAAAGCGAGAAAAAGCGTAATTTTTTGCCGAAATATTTTGCAGATACAGAAAATTGTCGTACCTTTGCATCGCAATCAAGAAACAACGTGATTACTTCTAAGCAGAGAAATCCTGTTATATCTATATTGCAGCTAGCCACCTGCGATGCTACGACGCTGCCAAAGGTGGAGGGGAGAAATGACGGCAAAGTGACTTGTCCTTTGTGTACGCAGCCCACGGCACTCGCTAAAATGCAAGCGTGCAAAGTAAGCGAGTATAAACAAAAAGCTATAAATTGTATATCTCAAAAAACCGAATGAGAATAAACGTATCGGAGTTGCTAGTAACTCAAACTAGTAGTAACAATTATAAAATGGTTATCCCTTTATAAAGAATGTAGCTGCATAGTACATTATATATTCAGCGTTGAAACATCTTAAAGTGAGTAGCGAAAAGTTAGAGTAGCGAAATGAGATAGATGATAAATGAAAACCAAAGAAATATATATCCTACTAGATGCAGGCGAAAACATCGGCTTTTCTGCAAGTTCGAGTCTTGCAAAGGGAACAAATTAGTAACTAAAAAATAAAGCAATATGATTACAACAAGCAAATTTTCAGAGGTTGCAAAGGTTTTAAAAGGTCTTGCAGCAGTTTATAGTGTTCAATATGATTCTTCATTTATTGAGTCTGATATGAAGATAGATATTGATACCATAAAAAAAGAGTTTGCCAACTGCAACGGCAAAAAGTACGGATTCGCATTAACAATTGGCATCCGTAAGTCTGGAACAAATAACTCATTAGGTAGCATGTTCCGCACATTCCTAGAAGATGGCGATTTTGTTGCTTTGTTCACTCTTGTATTTGATAACCATACAAAGGTATGGAATATCAAGAAAGTGGCAAAGGAGGATGAGTGTTATTACTAGAAACAAAAAACCCACTACCTTAAAAAGTAGTGGGCGAATCAAGTTAAAAGAAAAACTAATAACTTATGATTACTTCTAAGCGGTTGCAAAGTTATTAGTTTTTTCCGAATTAGCAAAATTAATTAGTAACTTTTAAATATTTTAGGTATGAAGACTTATAAAACAAATTATTCAGTAGCTGTAAATTGGTGTAATAATGCGCTTATCCTCTGCAACAATATTACAGAGATAGACCCATCTGTTTATGATAATATGCGCTTTGAACTGTTCGATGAAGAAGACGGCACACAAAGAGATATTTATCAGTGGTTTATTACGAATTGCACCGATGACGATGTAGAGTATTTGGAAAAAACATTTGGCTTACTTTTCACTTATTCAGACCTTTTGGATAAGTATATTCTTTGCGTTGACCATTTCGGCACAAGTTGGGATTACGTTGAATGGACAACTACAAACGAATTGGCAAAAAGAGAATTAGGAGAAAAGAAGTAATTAAAACTAATTGGAGGGCTATATATGACAAATAAAGAAATTGAAAGCTATAGAAATAGCTATAAGGTGGTTAATGGTATTGGCTTTTGCCGTGTGAACAATGATATAAACGGGAATCCCCGATATGTAGTGCATTTTCTCGCTTTTACTACTGAAGAAGAAATGAGAAACGACAATTTGAGCCAAAATCAATTGTACGCAATTGCCAAAAAGCGTGCAAATGATTTGAGCTTTTCTGTTTATCGTGCCAATTGGTACGGAGGCGGTTTTGTCGGTCAATCTTATTCTTTGGTTGATACAGCAAACAAAATTAATGAGATAGTAAACAAGTAACTAACAATAACCTTTGCACTCGCTTATTTGTGGGTGCAAAGGTACAAATAATATAAGGATATGAAAAAGATAAGAATAAATATTTTGATAGATTTCTATACCGACAAATTGAGCGATATTGCAAATCGTGTTTCAGTCTTGGCAGCCACGGCACAACAAGAAGACGAAAAGCCAAATTTTCACAAAATAGCAAAGGAGGCTAAAGCCCTGTTTTCCGATTACATTGTATTTAAGGCAAAAGCACGTAAATTTATAGATTTACTTGGTATGCCTTACGGTCAAATGTGGGCAAATGAATATGAATTGCGTGCTGCAAAGTACTTCGATTTTCTTTTAAACTAATTGGATATGGATATAACAATACCTTTTATTTTTGCCCTTATATCATACGTATTAGGCATTATTGTAGGGCGCAATTGGAACAGATACGTAAAAGAGTAAATAACCTTTTAAAACGCAAATAAAATGAGAAAGATAGAGCAAAGAATGGTTAACGCTATAAATAATAAAGTTAACTACAGAGAAAGTAATACGGAAGTAATTGTTAAGGGTGCAAATGTATTTGTACGCTTGTATGTATGATACCTTATATTTGGATAGTCTTATTCAGGTAGTTAGCGAGATAACTAGTACTATCGCTAAATTTGAGGGTTAAATAATAGTGTGTGTGCCCTTATCTTTTCCCTTTGGTACACTTTATCAAGTGGGAAAAGATAAGGCTATATAGAGTAAATAAACGGCTAAATTTAGAAAGATATGTTATATGTAATTACAATAACTCTCGAAAACATTTGCGAGGGCAAAGAAGATACAAAATTATATCAAAGGTTTTTTAAATCAATTGGTAGTGCAAAGAAACAACTATCAGAATTAAGAAAGAAGATTCTAGATAAGGGCTACAATTACGCATTCAGCGGAAAAAATTATCATTGTGGAGATGGCTCTATTTGGTATTGTTACGATAATGATAACTTTGATGAAGTTACAATAACACTTGATGATGATTTGGGCACATTTTACAAGACTATAGACAATAAATTTGTGCTTAACAATTCGTTTGGTAGTGGATGCTGGGATAGCGAAGAAAAAGCATTAAAAGATATTTTCAACAATCCTAAATATACATTTGATAGATTCTTTTAGTTGTGACTTAAACAAATAGCCGTACTTACCTATAAGGTACGCAAGTTTGCGACTTGGTACGGCACAATTATATATTGCTTAAAAGTTACTATAGCCGTGAGTAGTTAGAGACTACCTCCAAAAGCGAGATTTGGCACGGCACAAATAAAAATAGGAGAAAAGGAAATGAAAAAGTATATTGTAACTTTGGCAAATATGCCACAGAATCAAATAGCCTGCATTAATAACCATATTGCAGTAGGTAGTCTTTTTGAAGTTGGCGAGAGTATTACAGATAATACCCTCCACTCTGGAAAGAATATTGTAGATGATAAGCGAGTTATTGATACATTGGTATGGTACAAGCAACATCATCAAATCGGGAATGATTGTATATCAATCTTAGAGCCGTTAAATGTGTAACTTTTAAACAATTGGATATATGAGTGAAAAAGAAATGAATTTGGCTATCTTAAACAAGTTGTATGAGATAGCCTTTGCGGTATGGGAGAAGATGGCAAAGGTAGCCGATTACGGCTCATATACTGCAAGCGAGATTGCTAATATGTTAAATAAGGAGTTCAATTTTAGCAATGAGCAAAATGAAGACGAAGAAACAACTGTTAGTGTTGGTACATATACTTGCAGTTTTCCTTTGAAGAATATCTTCTATTTTGTTTCAGTCTTTGAAAAGCTAGCGAGTGTTGGCAGAAATGCAAAACAATTTGTATTTGAAGAATCGGGCGAGTTATTGGGCAAAGTTACCTTTGAAGTAAGCAAAGGAATGAGCGAGCTTTGCAAATTTATTACCGATGATGAGTTGCGCCCTGTTATGAACTATATCATATTGGATGCAGCTAACAATTGTTTGGTTGCAAGCGATGGGCACAAATTACTTTCTTTTCCTACAAAGGTATTGGAACATTCGGGAGATTTATCAAACTTCTATATCAGCCAAAAGAAATTTGCTTTGATGTGCAAGAAAATGAAGAAAGGAGAAATCTATAATGTTACAGCCACAAAGAAAAGTGTAAATGGTAAGGAATGGAACAAATTAGAGTTTGATGGTATTGTTTCCAATATCGGATACATTGGCAGATACCCAAATTGGAAGAGTGTTTTTCCAAAAGTATCAAATGAACTCGCTTTGCACTTTGATAAAAACGCTTGGAATGAGATAAAGAAATTCTGTAAGGTTGCAAAGAAAGATGGTGCAAATACTATTAGTTTGCACGGCTTATCTGGAGAAAGTAAGATTACTTTATCTTATGATGATTGCAAGCGTGAATTGGCTATCGAAAACAAATTGCAGCATACCATTGATGATGTATCATTTATGATTAAGTCTATTGTTGCTTTCGATAGTGTTGATACCTTATATCTCGGTATGTCTTCTTCTCATGCAGCAGTTGCAACAAATAGTCTTGGCAATATCTATTTGCTTATGCCAGCCGTATATGAGGGTAGAGGTTATTCAGTAGATACTAGATGCGTACCTTTCGATATAGACGTATTGGAAGAGCGTGCAAATGAGCGCAAAAATGAGCCTACAGAAGACGCTATCCCTGCAAAGGTGGATAATGTTACAACTGAGGAAAAAGAGTGCGCTACAGAAGAAAAAACAGAGCAAACGAATAAACCTGCAAAGGTAGTATCATTGGATAAGCCTAGCAATAAGTTTAGCTTTGTGGCTATCGGTGTAAATATAGGCGATAAACTTGCATTCATTGATGGCACAGAGGTTATTGTAGCAGAAAACAATAAAATTATATTTTGTGGCGAACTGTTCACTTTGTCTGGATTCTGCAAAGAGTTTATGCCCGATGATAAGCGAACAAAGAGTAATACCTATCGTGGGTGTGCTTTCTTCTTTAAGGATGGTGTAAAATTGGAAAAGCTATTTAAGGAGCAGCAAAAGAAATCATTGGTAAGCAAAGAAGAGATTGCAGCCGTACCTGATGATACACCGAGCGAGCCGATTGATTGGTTAGGAAAGGTATTTATCGACTTCAAAAACAAGCTAGCATATAAAGTTGCTGGGTACAATACAATAAAATACCCTCATTACTTATATACAGAGATTAGAGCCGATGGTAGTTTCCTTTGGCATGGTGGAGCAGAGAAAAGCGAGTTTGAGGAAATGATTTCTCCTTGTATGGTTATTGAATATACAGATGAGAATACCATAATGGATGTGATTCATACATATTTGAATGATGTGCCAAATGAGCATCTAGCGAGCGAGAAATGCACCGAGCGGACAATTACACCACCTACAACGGAAAACGTCTCAGAGCGCAAAGAAACGGCATCAACCGCAAAGGTTGTTGCTATCTCTATCGGTGTTCCTTCATGCTTGGATATTCCACCGAACAATATGCGGTTGGATATTGCAGCAAACGAGCCGTTAAATGCGGCTGTAGGCGATTGTTTATGTGGCGTTGGCAAAGTAGTACATACGCTACCTTTGCCACCTCCACAGAGCAAAAGAATGAGTGAAATAACAAAAATAAACCAATTAATAAAGAAGCAGAAATGGAAAAAGTATTTGTAGTAAGTATTAGCAAACATAGCGAAAGTTGTGTTTATGCATCAGAAGAAGAAAGAATAGTACCTCGTATGACAAATGGTGTATTACGTATCTTTGAAAGCAAGGATGACGCAAAGAAATACATCGAAACGTTCTATAATGAACAAGCAACTGACAATGCGTCTTTAAGTAGCCGTGACGAGAAGAGGGGTAATTATAACGCTACTTTAAACGATTGGTACAAAGAAGATGATAATACAACCACATGGGATGGCATATCATTGAAAGGTTGCAAGCAGAAAATCACCATCAAATTGTATTCTATGGAATTAACCAAATCAGGTTCAAATGCAGATTTGGATGATGATATGTATGATTTGTTTGCAGGTGAAGATACAGATAGAGCAATTATAAATTAATAGAAGAAAGGGTAAAGATATGAAAGTACATCACATAGCGCATTATGAATATGGCAGAAGACCACATTCAGAAATGAGAGAAAAGGAGTTTCCTACACGATGGGAGGCTGAGAAGTTTTGCGAGGAATGGCAAAGAGACCATTGGTGTTTTGGCGGTGCGGCATGGGTAGAAAGCAAGTCAGAGCCGAGACCAATAACCGCTAACGATGTTCTCGCAGCCGCAGTAATCAAAAAGATTTTAAGATATTAAAAAGACTGACTAAGTTATGAAAGTATATGTAGTTATCAATTCACACCAACATGGACTGGGTGAGGCAGTTGAGGTTGATGCAGAAGTATTCTCAACCAGAGACAAGGCTAGAAAAGCGATGGAATGCAAAGGTCTGAATACATTGGAAAGCTACAAACAAGCATTGGATTGTGATGATTTCCAAATCAGCGTATCAGGCTCATTCTATCATATCTCAGACAACGAAGGTGAGACGTGGGATAATTTCGATATTGTAGAACAAGAATTAAAGTGATAAGACTATGGATATTAAGAATGCAGCTCATTGCCCTATCAACGACAAAGACCTTTGTCTTGATGAGTTGGTAAGAGATTTGTTTAATGATGGGCAATATTCTTGGAACAAAGACAACACAGAAATAGTTGGATTTGTCGGCAACGAGCCAGTATTGGTACGTCAAGAAACAGACAACAAATTGTTGGTTAGATTCCTTGGCGATGCTTGGTGTCCTGATGTTGTTGAGGAATGGGTGAAGAGAATTGAACATGACAAGAACAATGATGTAGATTACGTAATTGATACTTCTATGTTTGGGGTGATTGAGAATGACCAAGAGCGTAAAAGTAGCGATTTTCATGTATCATTCTATTATCGTGGATAATAAATAACAGAAAGTAACGTTTTAAGTAATAAGAGATAGGATAGGAGATAGGAGAAATGAAGACAACAGAAATCATGAATGCAGGTGGCACATCTGTAAAATACGACATCGTGAACATCGGCTGTAAGGATTGCCCTTACTGCATGATGGCAGAAGGTCACTACCTTTGCCGTTCAGACAAAAGCTGCAACGCAAAGGCAAACATGACCGATGATGATGAGCAAAAGCAGAAAGTAATAATATACAGTCGTGTCTCTACTGAAAAGCAGACATTGGAGCAGCAGGAAAGAACAATCAACGAATGGTTGAACTGTCACAATCTGAAAGCTACTCACGAAGTGAAGGAGGAAGGTGTATCTGGTAAGGTATCTTATAAGGATAGAAACCTTGGTAAGGTAGTGCTGCCGATGCTTGATAAGGGTGATATACTTATTGTGTCAGAGGTCAGCCGTATCGGTCGTTCAATGAGCGACATCAACAAGTTAGTGAATGACGAACTGAAACCACGTGGTGTGCGCTTGGTTATCGTTCAGATGGGCATTGACCTTGATTGCAGCCATCTGAAAGCGATTGACGAAATGTTGTTGTTCGCTTTTTCATTCTCGGCACAGATGGAGCGTGAACTTATACAGGAGCGAACACAGAGCGCATTGGAAGTACGTAAGCAGAAGTTGGCACAAGACGGAGAATTTATCTCAAAGTCTGGTAAGGTCGTTAAGAAGTTGGGCAGACCTAGAAAATGTGACTTATCAAATGCACAGAAGGCAGCATCGGAAAAGCGAAAGAAAGAGGCTGCTGAGAAACCTTGCAACAAAGCTATATGGAATGTGGTTAAGAAGTGTACCAATGACTTCACGGAATTGACTACACCTAACTTTGCCGATGCAGCTATGATGTTGCAGCAGATGGGCGTTTATTCGTCCACTGGCAAGGTATTAACCAAAGAACTAGTAAGAAGTGCGTATTACAATCTACGCTCAGTATATGGTACTCAGATAAATTTCAGACGTGGTTCCGCAAACTATCGCGTAATGCGAGAAAAGGGTATGACTGATGAGGAGATTCAGCAGTATTACAAGGAACTGAATAACAACAACAATAATACAGAGGAGGAATAAGTTATGATTATAGCATCACTCAAAGGAAAGATATTTAAGAAACTCCATAACTTAGTGTACGATGATGGAGAAATGGTAAATGCTAAGATACCTAGTTGCCGTATCAATATGACGGAAAACGAGTTCATTGATTTCGTCAGAAGTCTTGAATGCAGCTACAATATCTCAATAATGTATCACGATTAAAGCAAAAAAAGTTATGGCATTCTTAATAGCAATTTGGCTTATCGGCACATTGTTCGATTGCGCCATGGGCAGAAATAAAGATTAAAATTTCTGCCATAAACACAATATAATGACGCATATTGCGTTATCTTTTGAAAATAATATAAATATATAGCCCTACGCAGCACGGATAAGCGGAAAGAATATGATTACTAAAGAATTGGCAAAACAACTCATTGAACAAGCAGAGTATAATTGTTCTGGTGAAAAAGTAACATACACCATAGATGACATACAAGAATTAAGCGAAGGCGGTTCGTATCTCATCTTTGCGTCTTCTGAGTACAGCAAGACTTCTTTTGTTTGCTACGAAGATGGTACTGCTTATTTTCTTAACGATTGGCAGGGAAGCTACCCTAACAATGAAGAAGAAATAGCCGAGTATAATAACTGGGTTACTATAGACTGGAAGGAGTCTCCTGTTATATTCAATGGTCTTCCAAGAGTTTTATTTGATTTGTAATATTTCTTAGCCCTCGACAGCACGGTTAAGTCAGAAATATGAAGATAAATGCAAAAGGTAGTGATATATTTCGTAACAAGATGGCTATTACGATGTACGATAATATGCGTGATAATAGCGATGTTTACGAAAGCGGAGTAGATAAATACGGGATGATATATTTCGCTTACCTTAATGGCAACATTAAACGATATAAGAGAAATGAATTTCTCAAAATGGCAAAAGAAAACGAAGTTTGACAATTAAGCCCTCGCTATCACGGATAAAGCAAAAGTATGAAGAAGAATATCGACAACTACATTGGTAGTATCGTTCACGACAACGAAGATGCCATTATGAATGGTTGGTACAGCAGCATTGCAGACTATATCATCCACAACGCTGAGAATGGTGCAGGTTGGTATGAGTACTTTGATGATTCAGAGACCGAGGATAACTTGGGTGAGCCAACACAAGAGCAGATAGATGAGCTTGAAGCTTATCTCGAAGAGAATTACAACTATCTGCCTGAATAATATGTATCGGCATCCAAAAAACCACCAAAGAGCATTTGTTATTCTCCTTGGTGGTAATTATAATATTACTAATTATCAAATACATTTTCAAGTTATGAAAAAGATTTTAATGTTTATGGCAATTATGATTGCAGCTTTCTCTATGGTGGCTTGCAGTAGTGATAGCCGAGAAGACAATATCCCCGAAGATATACAAAAGACATTGGCAGACTACGATGGAGTATGGGAGGACGAAGATAATGATACCCTATTTATATCAATATCCGCAAACGGAAATATCAAATACTATTGCGGCAGCATTTATATGGGAAACGGAATTGGTGTATTGAACGGAAATACGCTTGTAGTTCCAAATGAATATACTGGAATGACTGACGAGTTTGAATTATCTGGTTCTGTCGATAATTTGCGTTTAAAATGTAAACTTAAAGACGGCGTAAACAAAGATGCCTATTGTTCTATTACCCTTAATCTCCATAAGACTAATGAATCTTTAGCATTGTTTACTGGTGATGTCTGGATGCCAAAACTTTATTTTGGCTCTACTGACAGAAAGAGTTGGCAGCAATGGAGAATGCAGGTAACAAGCAATAATTCTTCTTTGTATTACCTACACCACAATACTTATGGAATAATGAAGCAATATGGTCTATATTCCATACAGAGACAATATAAGAATAAATATAAATTTTTATATAGCCATTTTTCCGATAGCGATGACCATAAAATCGTAGTATTCTCTTGGGATGGAGAATTTATCCGAAACAACAAAAATATTCCAAATTAGGTAGTTAATTTTCTGTGTTATCCTCCATGTTGCCAACAATAAATACTACCTTTGGATGCTCTTCTTTTGCATCGTTTTCCTTTCTTTGTGCGTGCAGCACACTGGTTTCTCGATGCAGATGAAGAGCCTCCAATACTAGGATTCACAGATGTATCAACACCTTTTTGCTGGAATACATTAAATGTATCTGATATATTAAATTTATTGCTATATACAACAAATAAACATTCTCTATCTCTATCAGTATCATTTGTATCAACTTGAATGTATATCTTCTCAAATCTTACATCAAAATCTGATACCCAATTACAATAATTGATAGGTTCTACACTAACATCATTACTTATCTCATAATCACTAACGAAATTTACCCAGTACTTTCCGCTAAACCAAGGAATGTACGTATCCTCAACTATGAGGTAATGGCATTCTTGAATTTCCTCAAAGTTATATTTCTTGCATCCGACTATGGGTATAAGAAATAAAATTAATATAGATATTATTTTCTTCATATCTAACCAAACGGAATTAGTTTAGATATATTGTGTTACCAATAGACTATTTTAACCGCTTACAGAAGAAATTTTCACTATCTCTTTGAGTTCTCAGATATTTTGCTTATCTTTGCAAAGCAATTATTGGAATTCATATTTCTATTTCAGCCCTGCCGTTGATGCTCAATGGTGGGGCTTTCCTATTGCATTTCTTTTATACCTATCATATCGCCCTGCATCATCATTTTTGGTGGTGTATGGCATTTTTTGTGTTAATTAAACTTAGAAAGGTTAAAGTCATAAATCCCCGAAAAGCCCATTAAACATAGATTTCTCAAATTTATCCACAATAAAGCGAGTTAATGAAAAATCAGCTAATTTGGTGGTTCGCAAGGAATTGCGTACTTTTGCAGTGCTTGTTAGAAGTCGTGCGCTAGCAAATAAATAAGTTTTATCTAAAAGTTGAATAGTTCAACTATGACGATATACCCTATCCAAAGTTTGGAGCACGACCCAGACGGCGGATAGGGTTTCTTTTATCCCTATCTCAAAGTTTCAAGCAAAGGCATACGAGGTTCAATCCGTGCAGTCCTCTTCGGAGTTATCGACCGATATATAAAACTGCTCTGTCAGGTAAGTTACATTATGGTTGTGTAAATCCCGCAACGTGTCACCTCACGACGGGTGCCCATATCAGAAATGAGAAAGCCGACCATAACGAGCAAAGCTCTGTGGGTATCAGAAGACTTATGCTGGCTTTACAAGGAGTACGAACTACTATGGTATATTATATATATTGTAGTTGATAAAAAAATAAGGTTCGGCTCGATTGGCTATCCCATTTATTCTTATGGGTATAGAGGTGTTGTATATATTAATTAATAGAGATAGAGATTATGACTGAAATTTCAAAGTATTCAGCCTCAACTTTGAAGAACTTAGTAGGAGTTGATGGCGAGTTGAAGTCACTAAACGACTTGTGGAAACTGGTAGGGTCTCCCAAAAATCAAGCCCCTAGCCAATGGTTAAGATTACCAGACACTATAAGTTATTTAGACTCAGAGTGTAAGGCACAAAATGTGGGAAAATCCCATATTTTAAAATCAAAGCGTGGACGAAATGGTGGCACGTATGCTAGCAATCGTATATTGTTGGAGTATGCTCGCTATCTTGATAAAGACCTCGCAGTTATCGTGAACGAAGTCTTCCTACAGGAGGTTGCCGCACAGCAGAACCCAGACCTGTATCTTGACAAGTATCGCAACGCCTATAAGAAAAAGGGAAAGGACGATGCCTGGATAGATGAGCGAATGAAAGGAGTCGGTATTAGAAAGGAACTGACATCTACGTTGAGTTCACATGGTGTTGTGGGTAACGGCTATCGAGTATGCACCAACGCATCCTATACTGGTCTATTCGGAATGAATGCACCTGCTATAAGAGACGGACTTGGCATCACGAAGAAAGATAGCATACGTGATAATTTATCTAGAAGACAACTCCTTGCATTATCATTGGCGGAAGATTTGGCAAAAGACGATATTAATCAAAACAAATTATGGGGAACAGAACAGTGTGCTCAAACTTGTCACGATGCTTCAAAAACCATAAACAACGCAGTATTGTCTTACGTTAATAGAAAGAATTTGAAATAATTCAGTTATAAAATATCTCATACCAGTCTTTGCTTGTGAAAGTAGAGCTGGTTTTATGAATATTTTTTTAGATATTACTATATAGATTCATTTTAAAATTTAGATAATATGTTTGGAGAAGAAACAATCACTCGAAAGTGTGTAATAACACTTATGGGGGGGTACAAAGTAGTAGGCACGTTATCAATGCCGAAACCGAAAAAAGCTATGTTCCCTGATGAAATGGAACGTAAGTTTATCAAGAGTTTTAATGAGTCGCAGCCTAATGCAGTAAACAAGGCTGTTAGTGTTCACATTTTAAGAAATTGATATATGTTTGAATTAGTTGTTATTTTAGTTTTGATTGCCATTGATTTAGGCGGTTCAATGGTAGCACACAACCTTTACGTAAAGGTTAACTTCTGGTATCGTCTGATGTTTTGGGCAAGTTTTACTTTCTTGCTTTACAATGCAGGTCTGTTTGATGTTCTAATCAAGTAAGCGTATGGCTAGAATCACAAGAAACAAAGCTGCCGAGATACTGGGAGTATCTCGGCAGACTATTAGTAACTACATAGAGCAGGGGCTGATTGGTAGTTATAAAGACCATAGTATCGTGTATGTGAATAGCGAGGATATTGAGAAGTACGCTAAGAAGTACAAAATGCTTGCAGTCAACGAAAAGATGATAGATGATAAGCTCAAAGAACTCAAAGAGCGCAAGAATGCTATTAATATAGAACTTGCCGAAATGAGAAACGCTGCTACAGCAAAGGGGCAATTATCAGCTAATGCAATAGGTATGTTATTTGTGGCGATAGATGCCATTTCTTATCTAGATATTGCGCCGCATATTAGTTATCGTGAATCCCAAATGCTAAAAGGGATTATCAAAGGTAAGACTTTTGAAGACCTAGCCGATGAGTATGACCTTACACCAACTAGGATTCGTCAGATAGTAGCGAAGACATGCGATAAGTTTTCACGTAACGAAATTACAATTATCGAGCATATTTCCACCAACAAACATTTAGTGTCTGAGGTTGCAAGACTGAACAAAAAAAAACAAGGATATGCAGATGGATTTTGATTCCTACAGACGCGAGAAGGGCGATAAACCTACTAGTGATATTGCTACTCCGCCAAAGATTTTATCTGAGAATATCGGCAATTTCGGTTTCCCTGTACGTATTATGAACATATTTAGATATAGTGAAGTATATACGGTTGGCGACTTACTAAGAAAGCTTGATGTTAATTCTTTAAAGAATCTTAGAAATCTAGGAAAGAAAAGCATTGATATAATCCTTGGTTTCATGGAGCAAAATCATTTAGTATTCAAAAATAGAGGAGAATCTGACGAGTACTTTTATATGCGTCTTAATAAATTAATGAATAAAGAACATGAAGAAAATGATTAAGAAAGTATTAGGGTTTGTTACTATCGGTAACGTCAGTGTGTTACTGGTAGCTATGGTTGGCGTATGCTATCTGTTTATCAAGCGTTTTGAGCCAGCTATTTTGTATTTGCTTTTGGCGATTGCGCTTCTTTTTATTAACTTTTTCTTTAAAAAGTATGGCGAGGCACTTAAACTAGCGAAAGAGTGTAACGATAATGAAAAGAAAGCTATTGACTTGGCAAAGGAGTTGTGCTGGAAGAACTCGTTAAATTTCTATCGTGCTCGACTTTACGAGGCAAGATTCAGAAAGGAACGTGCATTTGTTGAGTATTGCAAATATCATATAACATCTAAGGAGCTGATTAGATATACAGATGATTGTGATAGAGATATTGAATCAGCAAAATCCAATATTTACAAATTAGAAAAGGAGTTGCTAGATGATAGTAAAGATAACAACTAGAGAATTAGGTATCACTTATGTTAACCCAAACAGAATAGATTATTATTATCGTGGTTTGGATGGATATACACATGTCGTTGTAAACAGAGAAGAGTTTACTGTAAGTTGTTCGTTTGAACAGTTTCAAGAGTATTTAAATTGTAAAATGTAATATATGGCAGAAAAGACATTAAAACAGAAGTTACAGGAATTGAGTGAAGAACCAACACCATTCTTTCACTCGCTTACACCATTCGCCGCAGGATTTACACAAGGTTTCAATTACGAAAAGAAACGACTTGTTTCTGCATTGGTGAATAATTCGGAAGTCACAAAGGACTTTATCAACGAGCCTATCATCGTACCAATAAGCGATAGCAGTCTGTTTATGCACGCATTCATTGACGGCTCTGTTGACTATCGTAAGAAGATAGAAACTATTCTATCGAACCAATAGAAAGGGAGGTTAACAGCCTCCCTTTTTATTTGCCCTTTTAAAAAACTCAAAACATCATTTGGGTTTTATTTATTGTCTTTATCACACTCTAAATCAGCATTCAGATAGTCAATGACCTTTCTGTTGGCTTCGTCAATCTTCTTTGTATCATATTTAATATATGTTGATGTTACCGCGTTATCCCAAAGAGAATGACCGAGTGAACGACCAATGACCTCCATCGGTATATCAAGTTCAGATGCCATAGTTGCCCACGTATGCCTACTCCAGTAACTCGTTATACCTTCTTCGATAGGGTGGACGGTAACATAGTAGCTATGTCTTTCCTTCTCGCCTATTGTACGCAAGTGCCTTGTCAGGTTGTTAGCAAACGTGTTAGTGATAGTTGCATCGCCTTCCTCTAAAAAACTCAATAATCTGTCTTTCTTTCGGCTTTTATGCCTTGCGATAATTTCCATTGCCTCTGGCTCTACTTTGATGTCGTATAACTTGCCAGTCTTATTGCGCTTATAGATTATACGACCATTTTTCAATGCCGTTTTAGGCAGAAATAGCAAATCGCTAATATTGATGCCTATAAGATAGAAACTAAGCATGAAGCAGTCTCGGTACATTGCCTTCTTTCCTGTCAGCTTGAAATCCCTAATAGCTCTAAGCTGCTCTAAGGAAAGACAACGTTTCTTTGTCTGCTCCTTCTTGACAGAAACACCTCGGAAAGGGAACTTGTCAGTAAGCTCATCTTCAATCGCCCTGTTGAATACAAATTTCAGGATTTGTATGTCCGTCTGTATGCCATTGTCCTTTCTTCCTTTTCCTCGCTCATGGTCAATGTATGACACAATCCATTTCTTATCGACCGACTCAAAGGTACAATCCTTATCATAAATCTCGATAGCACGCGCTACACGCTCGTAATTACGCTGAGTGTTATATCTGCCTTTGGTTTCTGCAATCTTACGGATATAGCACACAAATGAGCTTGTATCGCTTTTCTTCGCACCCTTGATAACTTCTTGCAGATGGTCTTTCAACTCTTCTACGGTATCGTTAGGATGGCTCAAAACGTAATTCTCTACATCTGTATATAGGTTTGCGAGTCTTGCGGTCTTAGCCTTTGCACTCTTATCAGACTTCGGAAAAATCATTCCCGAAAATTTCTCCGTTGTCTGCAATCCTGTATAGATGTAGAATCTCTTGTACTTGAAGGTTATCGCAAAGAATACCTTGAAGTCTCTGTTGTTTACGTATATCTTCATTGCATGATTTCCTTTCATTATATAACGCATCAGTCTGAACCGTCTGTTTGCATTCTGTTTGCATATTGTTTGCAAAATACATCACATTTACCCATATTTACGGGGTTTTTCGGGCGATTTTCGGACTTTTTGCGTATCAGTTTAATGTTGCTCTTTACTGAAAATCAGCGTGTTATACTGTATTATCAATCAGTTTTGTACTGTAATCATTCCTTATTATTATTCTGTACTTTTATTTTTGTTTTTTTACTACTATTAATGCCTTGAAAGAATCGAGTTATTAGTCTAGACTTTTCAAGAAACGCTCACCCTGCGGAGTACGAAGCCAAATGGCAAACCCCAGT
>ENA-ORPK01001758-ORPK01001758.1-human-gut-metagenome-genome-assembly--contig:-NODE-1758-length-16336-cov-14.312082_pt1 | contig 16336 bp, 15 predicted proteins | sample MGYA00242139_ERZ509068 | MGnify/ENA primary metagenome ERZ509068 (study PRJEB26280, sample SAMEA2338687) | human gut metagenome | biome: human gut; feature: human-associated habitat; material: faeces... | reverse complement strand
ATATTTTAATATAGAAGTTGAAAAAATCAAGTATATTCGTAAGTTTTTAGGTCAAATTTCATTCCTGTGGCTACATGGGGGTTCTAGGGCCTCTCTGGCCCCATATACCAGCCTAGCTCATGACACTTAATCGTTTCCTAATTATTGCAACCGATCTACAAATCATCTACCCCCACCAATTCCCCTATCCTCATATTTCCTCACAGCTCACCTCTAACACCTGCCTACAACAGCCTTATTCTTGACACAAAAATAAGGGCATATCCGCCTTATAAGCCGAATACGCCCCTTTTTTTCACAAATTCTGTAGATATTTAGTTTTTCTTATTGTTTATATTTTATTTTTCTCGATACATCCAATTTTTATAAATACAGCGATAATTCTCGATGATTCGCCAACAGTAGTTATCCTATGTATGGAAAATATATCTCAGCATATCAAGACTTATCGGAAGGCACTTCGCAATTTGAAAAAATACAATTTACTTGCTATCATCTGTAGCCATAGAGTATAATAATCACAGTGCTACCATAACGGTAGGCGGTTAGCCCTCTGAGCATTTTTGCATTTTTGGAGGGATTCTTACCCTCCAAGATGAGACCGTAGGCTTAAGCGATCATTCTATTGCGGAGGGGGTGATGCTTTGTCCTTGGATATTATTGGCATTTTTGTGACTCTCTTGGGAGTTACTATCGCCTGTATAGCTTTTGGCTACCAACTTGGCAAGGATATCAACAAAAGAAAATAACCGCCCCAGTTCCCAATCTTGAGCGGTCATTTTCTACTTAACTTTGAGGGCTAACCGTCTATCGGTAGCACTTTCTTTATATTTATTTTACTACAAACCTCAACAATATGCAATAAATTCTGATTTGTCGAGTTGCCCATCTCCCTAGGGATGTAAATATAATTCGATATGGCAAAGTTTTTCGAAATACAGCCTGCGGTCATAACGACTTTTGCTTTGTCCGACTTAATGGCCCTATCTGAGGGTTTATCCTTACGCCCTAGTACCGCTTGTCGCTGAGCCAATTCACAGAGACCGTAATGATAGAGAGTGTCACCGGGGCCACTTTTGCTGCGCAAAAGCAGGAGTCTCCCGACGCAAAAGTGTCATGCCCCTCCGGCTGTTGCCGAATCATCAAGGCTTATCGGTATTACCAATCTTCGACAATTCTGCTACATTCGTAGAAAATCGGTCATTTCAAACAGTGCCAAGGCGTAAAATTGCGATGAATACACTAATGAGCGGTATGGGAGTACCCTGCACAGGTACTCTTCGCGCCTCGGTACTTAGCGATTCATGAGCTTTCGGGGCGTTAGCCACGAATTGCCTCATGAGAGCTTTAGTACCGCTAGGCGAGAAAAGTAGCGAGAGCGTGCCTGTAAGGGTATATGCCATGCCTACGAAAAGTGCATAGATAATTGATGTATTCGGCAACTCAGAATTTATGTCAGTATATATTGGTGGAATGGTGGGGAGTTTTGTGATACCATAATATTATCAATATTACAGGGGCGTGAGGATATGACGGAAATGGAGCAGAAAAAGGCGGCCAAGGCTTTTGTGGAGAAATGGCAGGGGAGAGGTTATGAGAAAGGTGAAACCCAATTATTTTGGGTAGAGCTTTTGCAAACTGTATATGGTGTGGAAAATCCTGCTTCCTATATGGAATGTGAAGTTCAGGTTCAACTGGAAAATACCAGCTTTATAGATATTTATCTGCCAGCCACCAAGGTGATGATAGAACAAAAATCCATTAACAAGGATTTGTCCAAGGCTATTCGTCAATCTGATGGCACTATGCTGACTCCTCTCCAGCAGTTGAAGCGGTATGCCGCAGCTTTGGGGTATTTCAAATATCCTCGCTGGGGGATTACCTGTAATTTTCAGGAGTTTTACATCTATGATATGGGACAGCCCCATGGAGAGCCGGCTATTTTGAAGCTGGAGGATTTGCCTAGGGAATATCATCGACTGAATTTCCTGGTGGATATGGGGGATGACAGAATCAAGCGGGAATTGGAAGTATCTCTTAATGCTGGTACGCTGGTCGGCCGGATGTATGAAATGCTGTTGAAGCAGTATGGGGAGAATCCGACGGAGGAAATGCTCAAGAGCCTGAATATGCTGATTGTGCGGATTGTTTTCTGTCTTTATGCCGAGGATGCGGGAATTTTTGGTCGTCGCAATATGTTTCATGACTATCTGGCAGACTTCCAGCCCAAGCATTTTCGACGGGCACTGATAGATTTGTTTGAGGTTCTGGATACTCCTGATAATGCCCGGGATCCTTATATGGAAAAGATATTGGCAGAGTTCCCTTATGTCAACGGGGGCCTTTTTGCGGATAATCATCTGATTATTCCAACCTTTAGCGAGGAATGTGTAGATTTGATTCTCAATGTGGCCTGTCCCTTTTCTTGGGAGGGAATTTCTCCTACTATCTTTGGTGCCGTATTTGAGTCCACCCTATCGGCCAAAATCCGTCGCAGTGGGGGAATGCACTATACCAGCCTAGAGAATATTCACAAGGTAATAGATCCTCTTTTCCTTAATGATTTGCAAAAGGAATATGAAGCCATTGCAGACATCCCTCAGCCCAAGGTTCAGAAGCAAAAGCTGGAGGCCTTTCAGGACAAACTGGCTGGACTGAAATTTTTTGATCCGGCCTGTGGTTCTGGTAATTTCTTGACAGAAACCTATATTTCTCTGCGCCGTTTGGAGAACAAGGTTATTGACCGTCTTACCAAGGGACAGATTGTGTTGGGCGAAATGGCCAGCCCTGTGAAGGTAAGTATCCATCAATTCTATGGTATTGAAATCAATGATTTTGCCTGTGTAGTAGCCAAAACAGCTATGTGGATAGCCGAGCTGCAGATGATGCAGGAAACCCAAAGCATTGTGGAAATGAATCTGGACTTTTTGCCGTTGAAATCCTATGTGAACATTGTGGAGGGAAATGCTCTCCGGATTGATTGGCAGGAGGTATTGCCTGCTGGGGAATGTAATTATATTATGGGTAATCCGCCTTTTGTAGGCTATAGCTTGCAATCCAAGTTACAAAAGGCAGATATGCTGGATATATATGTGGATGAAAAGGGCAAGAGCTACAAAACTGCGGGCAAAATAGATTATGTAGCAGGCTGGTATTTCAAAGCTGCAGAATATATGCAGAATACAGGTGTTCGTACTGCTTTTGTATCGACTAATAGTATTACTCAGGGAGAACAGGTAGCGGCAGTATGGAAGCCACTATATGATAGATTCGGCATACATATAGATTTTGCATGGCGGACATTTATCTGGAATAGTGAAAGTAATGAAAAAGCTCATGTGCATTGTGTTATAATTGGGTTTAGCTGTTCAGATAATAATCATATGAAAAATCTATATGAATTAAGTTCCCCTAAAATGGTAAAGGATATAAATCCATATTTGGTAGAAGGAAAACCTGTATTTATAGAAGCAAGACGCAAACCAATATGTGATGTTCCAGTATTTGTGCGTGGAAGTCAGCCAACTGATGATGGTAATTTTATTTTTACGGCAGAAGAAAAAAACGTTTTTCTAGCAAAAGAGCCACAGGCAGAAAAATTTATTCGCCCGTTTATGATGGGTAAGGATTTTATAGACCGCAAACCACGCTATTGTTTATGGTTGGTCAATGCTTTGCCACAGGATATACGCAAATGTCCAGAGGTGATGAAGCGGGTAACTGCGGTGAGGGAATTTAGATTAAATAGCAAAAAGCCAGCAACACAAAGAAAAGCTGATACTCCAACATTGTTTGACGAAGTTAGAGATAGTAAGACAAACTATATAGCATTACCAAAAGTATCATCGCAAAACCGACGATATATTCCAATGGATTTTTTATCTCATAATATTATAGCAGGCGATAAATTGTTTATGTTATCCGAGGTATCTTTATATCATTTTGGTGTACTTATGTCTAATGTGCATATGGCTTGGATGCGTGTGGTGGCAGGCAGATTAAAAAGTGATTATAGTTACTCTAATACTGTGGTTTACAATAACTTCCCTTGGCCTACTCCAACTGATACACAAAAGACTAAAATCGAAAAAACAGCCCAAGGCATCCTGGATGCTAGAGCTAAATATCCAGATTCCAGTTTGGCGGATCTTTATGACGAGGTGCTGATGCCTCCGGAACTGCGGAAGGCACACCAAGCCAATGATCGGGCAGTAATGGAAGCCTACGGCTTCTGGGGTAAGCTGAATACTGAATCTGAATGTGTAGCCCAGCTAATGAAAATGTATCAAAAATTAGTAGATAAATAAAGAGCAATATGCATAAAGCCCCCACGACTGATTTTCGTGGGGGCTTTGCTATACATATTGATTTAAGGTATATCTAGTGACTATCTGCATTGTTGCTATTAAGGCATAGAAAAACCGCCAATGCTTCTGGCTGAGCTAAAGGGCGGTTTTTCAAACAGTTCATTTAGTTTTTCACCGGGGCAACCGTCTAACGGTGCTCCTCTTATTTTTATTATACCTTGCATATCTGTTAATGGCAAGTTTATTGGAGAAAGAAATAGGCAGCGTTTACTTTTTCATTTTACAGAATATATTTAGATATTAGGTAAATATTGCTAAAAAACATTATTTGTGATACACTCTGATTGACAAATGATGTGCTGTATGGCAAGTGTAACGGTTGTTGCCTACAGGTAGTACAAAGCCCCCACGACTGGTACTCGTGGGGGCTTTGTTATTAAGATTGCTATACATATTGATTTAAGGTATAATATTTTGTGTAAGAGGTGTACCTACACGGTAGGCGGTTAATCCTGCCCCTGAAAGGGGGCTTGCCTATGACTTTGTATGATTTTTTGGCACTGGTTTTTCTAGTGACTATCTGCATTGTTGCTATTAAGGCATAGAAAAACCGCCAATGCTTTTGGCCGAGCTAGACGGCGGTTTTTCATACTTAGCTTTTTCTGTTCGTCGGGGCAACCGTCTATCGGTGCTCCTCTTATTTTTATTATACATTGCAAGTAAATTAATTGCAACATCTTTACAAGGATAACATCATAAAAGGGAGTTGTTGTGTATGAGGAGAATATTTATCATTTTGTGTCTGCTAATGGTGTGGGCAGAGAGTGCCTTGGCGGCGGGGAATCTTGGGGTGCTATGGGATTGGCAGGCCCCGGGAGAGAAGGAGAGCCGGCTGGTACAACGAGAAAAATTGCCGGGGATTGATGTATTATCTCCTAGCTGGTTTATTATTGAGAATGCTCAGGGCAAAATCAAAACCCGTCATGGCAGTGTGAAGTATGTCCGTCAGGCTCACGACAAGGGGTATCAGGTGTGGGCTTTGATTACCAATAATTTTGATCCCAAAATGACCAGCAAGCTGTTGGACAGTCCCCTGGCACGGAAAAGGGTAATTGCTCAGATGGAGCAGCTGGCCAAGGATTATGAGCTGGATGGTTTCAATCTGGATTTTGAAAATATTAACCCAGCAGACAAGGACAAGCTGACGGATTTTGTGCAGGAGATTAGCAAGTCCTTGAAACCTCAGGGGCTGATTATTTCCATAGATGTGACCATTCCCAGCAATTCTGGTTATTGGTCCAAATGCTACGACCGAAAGGCCATAGCAGAGGTAGTGGATTACATGATGCTAATGGCCTATGATGAGCACGGGGCTGGTTCCGAGGTTAGCGGTTCTGTGGCATCCCTGCCTTGGGTGGAGGATGGTATTCAGAAAACCCTGCAGGAGGGAGTACCAGAGGCAAAGCTGATTCTAGGTATGCCTCTTTATATGCGCCTTTGGCAGGAGACAAAGGGGAAGGTTAAGGCCAAAACCCTATCTATGGCTCAGGCGGATAAAGTAATTCAGGAAAAGGGATTGGTTCCTGTGTGGCTTTCCAAGGAGGGACAGTATTATTTTGAATATCAGGAGAAAAATACCCGCTATCGGGTATGGCAGGAAAATCGCCGTTCTCTGGCCTTGAAGGCTTCCTTGGTGAATCGCTATAATCTGGCAGGAGGTGCCTATTGGCGCAGTACCTTGGAGACAGAGGATGTGTGGCCAACCTTGGCGGAAACTCTATCCTACGGCAAATAAGATAATTTGTAAATATTTTAGTTGAAGGGACATATGGCCTTTCAAAACCCTCTCGAAAACCATATAATATCCATGTAATGAATCCGAAATGCTAGCAAAAACAGGATATAATATTATGGAAAACAAATATTTAGACAAAGTTTTGCCGTTTCTTCAGAAAATTCCCAAAGAACGGCGAGAAAAATTTTATACCTATTTCCAAAATGCACCTTTGTGGCTGCTGGATTCCTTCCAAGTAGAAAATATGCCCAAGGAAACCACCTTTATCAGGGCTGGGGACCCGGTGGATACCATTTATTTTATTGGCAGCGGCATTATCAAGGGCACAGATTACAGAATCCTAGGGGTATCCTTTGATTTTATGATTTTTACGGATGTATATGCCTATGGGGGCATGGAGGTTATCATGGATTTTGATACCTATCAGACCTCCTTGCAGACTGTTACGGATTGTATCGTCTTGAAGATACCCAAGGGACAGTTTGCCAAATGGATAAAATCTGACATCTGGTCCTTGGGCCATGAGGCAAAGCTGATGGGGCAGTATCTACTAGAGCAGGCTCGCAACAATCGGGTTTTCCTGTTTTTGCAGGGGGCCGATAGATTGATTATGCTGTTGACCATTATGTATGAACAGTCGGAAGTGGTAGGGGAATTGACCATTGCCAATGATAGGCAGAAGCTGTCAGATTATACTGGTCTTAGCGTCAAAACCATTACTCGGGCTGTCCAAAAGCTGGAGTTTCAGGGGATGCTTAGTCGCTCTCGCAGTAAGCTAACTGTAAATCAACAGCAGTATGAGCTAATGCAGGAAAGTCTGGCAGAGATTTTGGAAGCAGAGACATAGGGAAAATAGGAAAAAGAGCAGGTATTAGATAAGAGGGGGAGCTTATTATGCAGAACTATTCAGGTGAAGAAGGATTACAGTATCATGTACAGATTCGTCCAGGGGATGTAGGTAAATATGTTATTTTGCCGGGAGATCCTAAGCGCAGTGCCAAGATTGCAGCACATTTTGATGATGCCAAGTTGATTGCTGATAACAGAGAGTATGTTACCTACACAGGTTATCTTGATGGGGAAAAGGTTAGTGTAACCTCTACCGGTATTGGCGGTCCATCTGCGTCCATTGCTATGGAGGAGCTGGTGAAATGCGGTGCAGACACCTTCCTGCGGGTAGGTACCTGTGGCGGTATTGATTTGGATGTTAAGGGTGGCGATATTGTAGTTGCTACTGGTGCTATTCGCATGGAGGGCACCAGCAAGGAATATGCTCCTATTGAGTTCCCTGCTGTGGCAGATTTGGATGTTACCAATGCGTTGGTGAAGGCCTGCAAGACCTTGGGCATGAATTACCATGCTGGTGTGGTACAGTGCAAGGATGCTTTCTATGGTCAGCATGATCCTGAGATTATGCCAGTAAGCTATGAGCTTTTGAACAAATGGGAAGCTTGGAAGCGTTTGGGCACCAAAGCTTCTGAAATGGAATCTGCAGCTTTATTTATTGTAGCCAGCCATTTGAAGGTACGCTGCGGCTCTGATTTCCTGGTAGTAGGCAATCAGGAGCGTAATGCTCTGGGCATGGAGAATCCTATTGTCCATGATACAGAGGCGGCTATCAAGGTGGCTGTTGAGGCTATTCGTACTTTGATTAAAGAAGACAAGAATAAATAAGGGCAGCGGAGTTACTGCTGTAGTTAATTGCGGTAAGGATGGCGTATCCTTTGTCTTTGGTGATTTGGCAGATACCTCCAAGATGTTTGTCTTTGCGGTATCATCTCTGGGAAATATTATTTTCGTATCTGCTTTGGTAGAGTTCCTTTACTATATTGGTGCTTTGGGCTTTATCGTTACTCATTTGGGACGGTTGGTCAAAAAGCTGGTAGGCTCCACAGAGGTAGAGAGCTTTGTAGCTACAGCCAATATGTTCCTGGGCCAGACTAGCAGCCCTGTATTGATTAGCAAATACATTGGCCGGATGACGGAAAGCGAGATTTTTGTTATCCTGGTGGCTGGTATGGGTAGTATGGATGTGTCCATTCTTACCGCCTATGTATCTATGGGTATTCCAATGGATTATCTACTGATGGCCAGCATGCTGGTACCAGTAGGCAGTATTCTCATTGCCAAGATGATTCTGCCTGAGATGGAAACCTGCAACAATGTGGATAATCTGAAGATTGATAACAAGGGTGGCAATACCAATGCTATCGAAGCCATTATGAATGGTGCTGGTGTAGGTCTGCAGGTGGTTCTGGGTATCTGTGTGGCTCTGATTGCGGTTATCGGCATGGTGGCTTTGGTAAATATGATTCTGGGCTTTGTTGGGCTTAGTCTGGAAATGATTTTCGGCTATGTATTCTGTCCATTTGGCTATCTCATGGGTTTTGATACTGTGACTGCTATGCAGGAGGGTACTTTGCTGGGCCAGAAGCTGGCTCTTAACGAGTTCGTGGCCTTTGGTACACTGGGAGCATATATCAGCACCTTGGATTCCAGAACTGCTATGATGTGTGCTATTTCTCTGGCAGGTTTTGCCAATGTCAGCAGCATGGGTATCTGCATCGGTGGTATTGGTGCATTGTGTCCTGAGAAAAAGGGTGTACTTTCCCGGATTGTAGTGCGTGCGATGCTGGGCGGTATGCTGTTAAGCATTCTCAGTGCTATGCTTTGCGGCTTAGTAGCTTTGTTCTAAAATAAGTTAAGGCAAGGATATATGGAAAGCGGGGTTGAAAAATGAGCGGAAAAAAATATAAGCGGATTTTTACCATTGTAATTGATTCACTGGGGGCTGGTGCTATGCCGGATGCCGCTGAATATGGTGATGCAGGAACTGATACCCTGGGCCATATTTCCGAAAGTGTGGATAGCTTTGTCATTCCTAATTTGCAGAAGCTGGGCATGGCCAATCTCCATCCCTTGAAGCAGGTGGAGGCAGTGGCAAAGCCTTTGGCTCATTATGGCAAATTGCGGGAGGCCAGTACAGGCAAGGATACTATGACAGGTCATTGGGAAATGATGGGTTTGCATATTACCAAGCCTTTCAAGACCTTTACCGATACTGGTTTTCCCCCAGAGCTGATTGCAGAGCTGGAAAAACGGACTGGCCACAAGGTTATTGGCAACAAGGCGGCCAGTGGTACGGCTATTTTGGATGAGCTGGCCGAGGAAGAAATTGCTACAGGTCATATGATTGTATATACCTCGGCAGATTCTGTGCTGCAGATTTGTGGTAATGAGGAAACCTTTGGCTTGGAGGAGCTTTATCGCTGCTGTGAAATTGCCAGAGAAATTACCATGAAGGATGAGTGGAAGGTAGGCCGTATTATTGCCCGTCCTTATGTAGGCAAGAAAAAAGGAGAGTTTAAGCGTACCAGCAACCGTCATGACTATGCCTTGAAGCCTTATGGCAGAACAGCCCTGAATGCTTTGAAGGACAAGGGTTATGATGTGATTTCCATAGGGAAGATTGCGGATATTTTTGATGGCGAGGGCATTACTGAGGCTAACAAGTCTAAAAGCTCTGTCCACGGCATGGAGCAGACCATTGAAATAGCCCAGAAGGATTTTACAGGTTTGTGCTTTGTAAATCTAGTGGATTTTGATGCACTGTGGGGCCATCGGAGAAATCCAGAGGGCTATGCCCAGGAGCTGGAAAAATTCGATGTGAAGCTGGGGGAATTATTGCCATTGCTGCGAGAGGATGATTTGCTGATTATTACGGCAGATCACGGTAATGATCCAACCCACACCGGCACCGACCATACCAGAGAAAAGGTGCCATTTATTGCCTATTCTCCATCTATGAAGGAAAATGGCCAGTTGCCAGAAAGCGATACCTTTGCGATTATTGGTGCAACCATTGCGGATAATTTTGGTGTGGATATGCCAGAAGGTACAATAGGTTATTCTGTTTTAGATAAATTGGTTTAAGGAGAAGTGTTTATGGATAAAAAGGAAGTTTTAAGCAAGGTAGATCATACACTGCTGGCTCAGGTGGCTACCTGGGCCGATATTAAGCAGATTTTGGATGATGCAATGAAATATGAGGTTGCCTCTGCCTGCATTCCTGCTGCTTATGTAAAGCAGGCGGCAGAATATGTTCAGGGCAAGCTGGCTATCTGCACCGTTATTGGTTTCCCTAATGGTTATAGCACTATGGCAACCAAGGTTTTTGAGGCTGGGGATGCTGTGGACAATGGAGCCGATGAGGTTGATATGGTTATCAATATTGGCTTCCTGAAGGATGGACGCTATGATGAGGTGGAGGAGGAAATCCGCCAGATTCATCAGGCCTGCAAGGGCAAACTGTTGAAGGTTATTATTGAAACCTGCCTTTTGACTGAGGAAGAAAAAATCAAGGCCTGTGAGCTGGTAACCAAGGCTGGGGCGGAGTATATCAAAACCTCTACTGGCTTCTCTACTGCTGGTGCTGCCTTTGAGGATGTAAAGCTGATACGGGAGCATGTAGGTAAGGATGTGAAGGTAAAGGCTGCTGGTGGTATTTCCTCCTTTGCAGACGCGGAGAAGTTTATTGAGCTGGGAGCAGACCGTCTGGGAACCAGTCGTTTGGTAAAGATTATGAAAAGCGAGGGCTGATTATGACTAATGCAAAGTTGATTGCAGAAGCAAAAAAGGCAAGACTTCATGCTTATACTCCTTATTCTCATTTTCAGGTAGGGGCGGCTTTGGAAACCAAGGCTGGCAAAATCTATCATGGGTGTAATATTGAAAATGCTGCCTATGGACCTACTAACTGTGCTGAGAGAACAGCATTCTTCAAGGCTGTTTATGAAGGGGAAAGAGAATTTACCCGAATCGCTATTGTAGGCGGACCAGAGGGACAGGAGGCCAATGCTACCTGTGCTCCTTGTGGTGTATGCCGTCAAGTAATGCGGGAATTCTGTACTCCAGATAGCTTTGAGATTGTTCTGGACGATGGCAAGGGGGGAGAGCTGGTTTACACATTGGAGCAGCTTTTGCCAGAAAGCTTTGGGCCAGAGGATTTGGGAAAATAAAATCAGATATGGGTACTGTCTCTCAATCTTGGGAGGCAGTATTTTTGTGGCAAAATTTTGAATTTGCTTGTAAAAGATGTTAAAATAATAAATAATGGTTGGTGGTGTCATTTTTTGATGGGACAAGAGAATACTTGTTTTTTAGGTGAAAAATATGGAAATTTTAGAGCTGAATGAGGATTTGGTGATTGGGGCTGGCGGTCACAAAAAAGTATATATTGATCCCCGTGATAACAAGCGTTGTATTAAAATTCTCCTAGAGGAAAAATGCGAGGATTGGGAGCGGGAGAAAAAGTATCGGGAGATACGGAAGGCTAGAGGCCAGCAGGGGATGCTGCTGCCGGAGTATTATGGGGAAATTGCCACTAATCTAGGGACAGGGTATGTATTTGAGCGGATTGTGGATTTTAATGGAGAAAATAGCAAGGACATTGGGGAATTTTTGCGTACTGCTAAAGAAGTGCCCAGTCCTTTGGAAATAGAGTATTTGGTTAAGTGGTTTTTCTATGGGATGCTGGCGGAGAAAATTATTGTAACCAATGCGGAGTATTGTAATTTTTTGGTGCAGAGAGTAACGCCTCATTTGAATCAAATTCGAGTGGTGGATAATATTGGTAGTCATATTATTGTACCAATTGATTGCTATATTGATAGTCTGGCAGATAAGCATATCAAAAGATATTTTGTCCGCTTGTTGTATGAGATTTATAGGGATTTTCCTAACCTGATGCCTAGAGAGCAGTTTGAGAAAATCGTGGATTTTGTGCGTAATTTCTGAGTAAACAAAAACAGGTCTGAATGGTTCAGGCCTGTTTTTTTACATTTATTTTACAAAAACCTTCTAATGGATTTTACATTCAGGGGTTAATATATTCCTAGATTTCCAAGGAGATTAGTTATCAGGAATAATTTTATCAAGGAGAGTGTAAAAAGATGAAGAAGTTTTTACTGGTTGTAATGTCCATTATGATGATGGGCCTGACATTGGTAGGTTGTGGCAGTGATACTGCTGAAAAGGGTGCCGGTCTTAGCGGTGCGGTTTCCACCAACGGCTCTACTTCCATGGAGAAGGTTATTGGTATTCTGTCTGAGAAGTTTATGGGTGATAACAAGGGTGTTACCATTACCTATGATGCTACTGGTTCTGGTACTGGTATTGAGGCTGTAAGCAAGGGTTCCACTGATATTGGTCTTTCCTCCCGTGCTTTGAAGGACAGCGAGAAGGCAAAGGGCCTAAAGGAGACTACCGTAGCTCTGGATGGTATTGCTATTATCGTCAATGAGAACAGCCCTATTAACGATTTGAAAACCGAGGATGTAGCTGCCTTGTTCAATGGCCAGGTTACTGACTGGAGCAAGCTGGGCGGCAAGGCTGGCCAGGTAGCTGCCATTGGCCGTGAGGCTGGTTCTGGTACTCGTGACGGTTTTGAGTCCATTACCAAGACCAAGGATAAGTGCAAGCTGACTCAGGAGTTGACTTCCACTGGTGCTGTTATTGAGGCTGTAAAGAACAGTGAGGGTGCTATCGGTTATGCTTCCTTTGCTTCCGTTGAGAATCAGAAGGGTATCAAGGTTTTGAAGATTAATGGTGTAGAGTGCACCGAGGATAATATTGCTAACGGAAGCTATGTAATCCAGCGTCCATTTAACCTGATTACCAAGGAAGGCACCAAGTTGAGCGAGGCTGCTCAGGCATTCTTCGACTTCATGACCTCCAAGGCTGCTGCTGAGCTGATTTCCCAGGCCGGTGCAGTACCTACTGCGAAATAAAAGAGGTCTAGCGCGATATGAAAAACAAAACTAAATGGCAGGAGCTCACCGAAAAAGGTATCAATGCTGTATTCATGCTTTGCGGTATTGTGGCAGTAGGTTTCGTCCTTTGTATCACAGTACATCTGGTTATTGCCGGCCTGCCAGCTATTATGAAAATAGGTTTGCCAACCTTTCTCTTTGGCACTACCTGGCAGCCAACTGCTACCACAACAGAGCCGTCATTTGGTATTCTGCCATTCATCCTCACCAGCATCTATGGTACTGCCGGGGCAGTGCTGATAGGTGTCCCCATTGGCCTTTTGACCGCCATCTTTTTGGCCAAGGCCGCTCCGCCCAAGTTTGCCAAGGTAATTCATACTGCGGTTGAGCTTTTGGCAGGTATCCCATCTGTAGTATATGGCCTTGTAGGCATGATTATACTTGTTCCTGGTATTCAGAGGGCTTTTGATTTGCCCTCTGGTGCCACCTTATTGGCAGCCATTATCGTGCTGACCATTATGATTTTACCATCCATCATCAATGTATCTGAGACTGCACTGCGGGCAGTACCTAGAGAATACGAAGAGGCTTCTATGGCATTGGGAGCTACTGAGATGGAGACATTTTTCCGGGTAAGCCTTCCAGCTGCTAAAAGCGGTATTGCCGCAGCTGTGGTATTGGGTGTAGGTCGTGCTATTGGTGAGGCTATGGCCATTATCATGGTATCAGGCAATGTGGCTAATCTGCCGGGGCTGCTTACTTCTGTAAGGTTCATGACCACGGCCATTGCCTCGGAGATGGCTTATGCCGCCGCAGGTTCTCTGCAGCAGCAGGCATTGTTCTCCATCGGCCTGGTACTGTTCCTGTTTATTATGATGATTAACGTATTCCTGAATGTATTTGTCAAGGGAAGGAGGACAGCCTGATGGTTGAGAATGTTGCTGTAAGCCAGCCTGTAGCCCAGCCTACTGGCTTTTCCAAGCGTAAGCTGTGGAATCAAGGTGCCAAGGTCCTGATTTGGGGCAGTGCCATTTTGACCTGTGTGTTGCTGACCTTTCTTATAGGCTACATCTTTTATAGAGGTGTACCCTATCTTTCCTGGGAGCTTTTGACCTCCCAGTCCAGTTATGTGAAGAAAACTATCGGCATTCTTCCTAACCTGATGAATACCCTGTATATTATTCTGGTGGCTATGGTTATTGTTTTGCCACTGGGCACAGGGGCTGCTATCTACCTGACGGAGTACGCTACTAACAAAAAGCTGGTTAAGCTGATTGAATTTGCCTCTGAGGCTCTTACTGGTATTCCTTCCATTATCTTTGGTTTGGCAGGCTTGGTTCTGTTTTCTGAAATGTTTGGTTTGAAGCAAGGTATTCTGGCTGGTGGTCTTACTTTGGTAATGATGGTACTGCCGGTTATTATTCGTACTACACAGGAAAGCCTGAAAACAGTGCCTAATGCTTATCGTGAAGGTTCTCTGGCTATGGGGGCCAGCAAATGGCATATGGTACGTACAGTGGTACTGCCTAACGCTGTTGATGGTATTGTTACCGGTTGTATTTTGTCCATTGGGCGTATTGTAGGCGAGTCTGCTGCGCTGTTGTTTACGGCGGGCTTTGGCCTGGTATTGAATGATTTCTTCACGGCGCTGGAATCCTCATCTGCTACTTTGACAGTGGCCTTGTATGTATATGCCAGCGAGCGTGGTGAAACTAATGTAGCCTTTGCTATTGCGGTTATATTGATGACTCTTACCTTGATTCTGAACTTCTCTGCTAATTATGCAGCCAAGAAGTTGAAGAACTAAATTTGATGGGAGATTGTTATGGATACAATAATGGAAGTAAAGGACTTGAATCTGTGGTATGGGGATCATCATGCCCTCCACGATATTAACGTGGATATACCTAAAAATCAGATTACAGCCCTGATAGGTCCTTCTGGCTGCGGTAAGTCTACCTTTTTAAAGACTTTGAACCGCATGAATGACCTGGTTGAAAATGTAAAGATTACTGGTAATATTATCTACAATAATGAAAATATCTATGCACCAAAGGTTGATGTAACCTGGCTGAGAAAGAGAATTGGCATGGTGTTCCAGAAGCCAAATCCTTTCCCTATGAGCATCTATGATAATATTGCCTATGGCCCACGTACTCATGGTATTACCTCCAAGGTAAAGCTGGACAATATTGTGGAGAAATCCCTAAAGGATGCAGCTATTTGGGATGAGGTAAAGGATAGATTGAATACCTCTGCCCTGGGTATGTCTGGTGGTCAGCAGCAGCGTCTGTGTATTGCTAGAGCTTTGGCTGTGGAGCCCGATATTCTTCTTATGGATGAGTCTACCTCTGCGCTGGATCCTATTTCCACTGGCAAAATCGAGGAGCTGGCTGTGGAACTGAAGAAGAAATATACGGTGGTTATGGTTACCCATAATATGCAGCAGGCGGTACGTATTTCTGATTATTGTGCCTTCTTCCTGTTGGGAGATTTGGTGGAGTTCAGCAAGACAGAGGAAATGTTCTCTATGCCAAAGGATAGAAGAACAGAGGATTATATCACAGGGAGGTTTGGCTGATGAGATCTATGTTTGATCAGCAGCTGAAAACTCTGAACGAGGAAATGCTCTATATGGGCGGTCTTTGTGAGGATACTATTCAGCAGACCATTGAGGCTCTTATGTCTGGGGATGTGAAAAAGGCTCGTGACTTGAATAATATGATGAGCCAGCTTACCCAGCAGGAGCGTAGTATTGAAAATATCTGCCTCAAGCTTTTGATGCAGCAGCAGCCGGTGGCTAGGGATCTGCGGACCATATCTTCTTCCTTGAAGATGGTAACAGATATGGAGCGTATTGGTATTCAGGCCTGCGAGATTGCGGAGATTATTGCGGCAGGCAATGTGGTAAGAGCTACTGATAAGGTGGATTTCCAGGAGTTGTCTAATGAGGTTAGCCATATGGTGCAGATGGCCATGATGGCTTATGATAAAAAGGATATGAATTTGGCAGATGAGGTTATTAAATACGATGATGTGGTGGATAAGCTTTTCTGTGATATTCGGGGAGATTTGATTAAGCAGTTGAAAGATGATACCAATGATGCAGAGTGTTTTATTGATATGCTGATGATTGATAAGTATTTTGAGCGTATTGGTGACCATGCCGTGAATATTGCCAGCTGGGTGAAGTTCTCTATTACTGGTGAGATTCAGATTGTAGAGTAAATCGGAGAATATAAAAGCCTTAGAAACTGAAAGCAGTTTCTAAGGCTTTTTGCATAGTGGGTAAAATTCTGATTTGTAGAGCCAACGACTTATTTGCATAATGGCATACATATACTCTTTACTGAGGCATGGCATATACCCTTACAGGCACGCTCGCGCTATATTGATGTGCAAAACTATACCACTATTAATGGCGATATGGGAGTACCCTTTCAGGCACGCTCTCGCTACTTTTC
>ENA-ORPK01001748-ORPK01001748.1-human-gut-metagenome-genome-assembly--contig:-NODE-1748-length-16406-cov-4.675800_pt1 | contig 16406 bp, 15 predicted proteins | sample MGYA00242139_ERZ509068 | MGnify/ENA primary metagenome ERZ509068 (study PRJEB26280, sample SAMEA2338687) | human gut metagenome | biome: human gut; feature: human-associated habitat; material: faeces... | reverse complement strand
TTATATTTGTCGTCCGTTCGTCACCAACTAATATTCAATTAAACAACAATATTTCCACTTTATTATTTCCACAACATTTGCTATACTAAATAGGTATGACAAGAATACATGTTCGTGCAATATATAGTTAAAACAGGAGTTGTGTATGAATTTAGATGGATTAAATGATATGCAGAAGCGCGCTGTTAAGCGTACAGAGGGACCTCTGCTTATAATAGCTGGTGCTGGTTCTGGTAAGACAAGAGTGCTTACGAACAGAATAGCCTATCTTATAGATGATTGCGGAGTAGCACCATATAATATACTTGCGATAACATTTACGAATAAAGCTGCAAGAGAAATGAGAGAGAGAGTAGATGCAACTGTGGGAAATGGTGCAGGTGAGGTATGGGTAAGTACATTTCATTCAACCTGTGTACGTATATTAAGAAGATATATAGACAGAATAGGATATTCTAATAATTTTACAATATATGATACAGATGATCAAAAGAGTGTTATTAAAGATATATGTAAGAAATTTAATATAGATACAAAGCTGCTTAAAGAAAGAACTATTATGAATGCTATATCGCATGCAAAGGATGAGCTTATGACACCTGAGGAAATGGTTCTGGATGCTGGTGGGGATTATAATGCTAAAAGGATAGCCAATGTATACGTTGAATATCAGAAAACGCTAAAGCTTAATAATGCGCTTGATTTTGATGATCTTATATTTAAAACGGTTGAGTTGTTTGAGCATGATGCAGAAGTACTTAATTATTATCAGGACAGATTCAGATATATTATGGTAGATGAGTATCAGGATACGAATACTTCACAGTTTAAACTTGTGTCTATGCTTGCAGCAAAGTATGGTAATCTGTGTGTTGTTGGTGATGATGACCAGTCAATATATAAGTTCAGAGGAGCTAATATTACGAATATTCTTAATTTTGAGAATACATTTGAGGGAACAAAGGTTATTAAGCTTGAGCAGAATTATCGTTCAACTCAGACCATACTTAATGCAGCAAATGCGGTTATACAGAATAATGTTGGAAGAAAGTCGAAAAGTCTGTGGACTGAGAATGGTGAGGGTGAGAAAGTTAATTACACACTTTATGAAAATGGATATGAAGAAGCGGATGGCGTGGTAAACAGTATAAGTTCATTCGTAAGAGATGGATGGAATTATAATGATATTGCAATATTATATAGAACAAATGCCCAGTCGAGAGTGCTTGAAGAAAAACTCATGATGAAAAATATACCATATAGAATATATGGTGGTATAAGCTTTTATCAGAGGAAAGAAATCAAGGATATTCTTGCTTATCTTAAGACGATAGATAATGGCATGGATGGACAGGCTGTAAGACGTATCATAAATGTTCCTAAAAGAGGAATAGGGGCAACTACTATAGAACGTGTCCAGGAATATGCCGATCAGAATGCTTATACGTTCTGGCAGGCATTATGTGAAGCAGATAATATAGATACTATAAAAAGAGGCGCAGGAAAGATAGAACCATTTGTTACGCTTATAAGTTCATTAAAGGCTAAACAGCAGTTCATGAGTCTTAAAGAACTGGCAGAAACAGTATTAGAGGATACAAGATATATAGAAAGTCTTGCTGAAAGTGAAACCGCAGAGGAGATAGAAGCAAGACAGGAGAATATTGATGAATTCATTAATAAAATAGTGAGTTATGAAACCGGATGTCAGGAAAAAGGCGAAAAACCTACGCTAAGTGGTTTCTTAGAGGAGGTTGCGCTTATAGCAGATATAGATAATCTTAATGAATCAGAAAAACAGGTTATGCTTATGACACTTCATAGTGCTAAAGGTCTTGAGTTTCCTATAGTATATATGACAGGTATGGAAGACGGACTGTTCCCAAGCTATATGACCATAGTATCAGATGATCCAACAGAGATTGAGGAAGAGAGAAGATTATGTTATGTAGGTATAACAAGAGCTGAGAAAATACTTAATCTGAGTAGTGCCAAAATGCGTATGGTACGAGGTGAAACACAGATGAATAAGGTTTCAAGATTCATCAAAGAGATACCAGATGAATATCTTAATATAGAGAATAACAGTTCCGGATATAAAGGAAAAATATCTTATGGTGGAAAAGATGAGTCAGAAGAACAGCCTGCCTATAATATAAGAGCCAATGCAAAGGCGGCACTCAGCAGATATGGAAGTGGAAATACTACATATAAGCAGTCTGACAGAGTAAAGATAGGTGGCGCTTCAAAGCCGGGTGGAATGTATAAGAGCAGTGGATATGGTAATACTATATATGGTTCAGCTAAGAAAGCTATACGAGATACAGCTAATGCTGGGGTAAACAAGAAGGTTGGGTTCGGAAAAGAATTTCCTATGGATATATTTGACTTAAAAAAAACAACCATTAAAGCTTCATCATCAGAAGATACAGGAAAAAGCTTATCAAAAGAATCATCAGGCGGACTAGGTTATTCTGTAGGTGATACTGTAGAACATAGTAAGTTTGGCAAAGGCAGGGTGATATCTATAGACCATGGTGAACGTGACTATATGGTATCTGTAAAGTTTGATGAATTCGGCTTAAAAAAGATGCTTGCAGGATTTGCAAGATTAAAGAAGATTTAGTTAAATATGTGATTAAAGAAGATTAAAAAAGAAGATATAATTAAATAAGTTACTAAATAAGATATTGAAGATGTAGTTAAATATGGTGACAAATAAAAATGATTATGATACAATATATTTACTTTATTATGTGACTGGAAAGGAGCGGTTGTTATGAATAAGGATAAGATTGAAGAACTTATAGCAGCTAGTAAGCTGAACGAACTTCTTCATAAGAAAGATGTAGAAGAAAAGAACAAAAATAATGTTGTTGTTATTGTTTTAGCAGTAATCGGAGCAGTTGCAGCTTTAGCAGCAATCGTATATGCTATATACAGATATTTCACACCAGATTATCTTGATGATTTCGATGATGATTTCGATGATGATGATTTTGAAGATGATTTTGATGATGAAGATGAAGCTGATAAAGACTTTGAGAATTAATCAGCAGCGTATCAGTTAGTCAGAATAATATAATGTATATAAGACCACTGGCAGGTTATGTAATCGGTCAGTGGTCTTTTTACCTGTATGGATAAGAAATATACATATATATGAATTCATGTGATATATGAAAGGAAATTCTAAATGAAAAAAGGTGGTATATATACAGGGTATGTAGAAAGTGTTGATTTTCCTAATAAAGGAAATGTCATAGTTGAAATAGAGGAAGATGGACAACTGATTAAGGAAAAAGCAGTTGTGAAGAATTCTATACCAGGACAGACGGTTACATTTATGGTGAATAAAAAGAAGCATGGAAAATGTGAAGGAAGACTTCTTGAAGTTGTCAGACAGTCAGATACAGAAACAAACGAAAGATGCGAACATTTCGGAAAATGTGGTGGATGTGTATATCAGACTGTAAGTTATGATGAACAGCTAAAGATGAAAGAAACCACAGTTAAAAAGATTCTGGATCCTGTTATAAAGACAGATTATGACTGGGAAGGAATAATTGGAAGTCCGGTATCAAGTGAATATCGTAATAAGATGGAATATTCTTTTGGTGATGAAATAAAGGATGGTCCTATAGCACTTGGACTGCATAAAAGAAATAGTATGTATGACATAGTCACAGTAACAGAATGTAAAATTGTGGATAATGATTACAGAAAAATATTAAAATGTGTATATGATTATGCTTTGGAGAAGAAGCTTACATATTATCATAAAATGAAGCATGAAGGTTACCTTAGACATTTGCTTGTAAGAAAAGCAGTAAAAACGGGTCAGATTCTAGTGGATATTGTAACGACTACGGTTAACGATATTCCTATGGATGAGTTGGCAGACAGATTAAAAGCGTTATCGCTGGATGGTGAGATTGTAGGATTTTTACACACTTATAATGATAGTGTTGCAGATGCTGTAATCAATGAAAAGACGGATATAGTATATGGAAGAGATTATATTGAAGAAGAGCTGCTTGGACTAAAGTTTAAGATTACAGCATTTTCATTCTTTCAGACTAACTCGCTTGGTGCAGAAGTTCTGTATTCTAAGGCAAGAGATTATGTCGGAACAACTAAGGACAAGGTTATCTTTGATCTTTATAGTGGAACAGGTACTATAGCACAGATTTTAGCACCTGTTGCAAAAAAAGTTATAGGTGTTGAAATAATACCAGAGGCAGTTGATGCAGCTAAAATAAATGCAGGTATAAATGGACTTGATAACTGTGAATTCATAGCAGACGATGTACTTAATGCACTTGATAATATTAAGGATAAACCAGATTTTATAGTTCTTGATCCGCCAAGAGATGGAATCAATCCTAAGGCACTTAAGAAGATAATTGATTATGGTGTGGATTCTATGGTGTATATTTCCTGTAAGCCTACAAGTCTTGCAAGGGATCTGGTTATGTTGCAGGAGAGCGGGTATGAGGTAAAAAAGGGCTGCTGTATAGATATGTTTCCAAATACTGGCCATATAGAGACAATAGTGGCACTACATCGGATGGATTCGTAAGCAAGCTTGACTCGCACTTTTTGCAGGAAATTTGCTTGGCTCTGAACAATATCATATCATTCAACTAAATAACAGAAGCGTGAAAGACCGTTCATTTTCAAGAAAAATTGAAAGTGAGCGGCCTTTCTTTATATCTGAAGTTCATTATATCAGATGGACTTCAGGGAAGATGAATTCGATGAATTCGAGAAAGGCGATTTTATGGAGACGATACGGAATGTGGAGATAAATCAGTTGCATGATTTTAAGAATCATCCGTTTAAGGTGGAGGTAAATACGGAATTATGCGAGCTGATGAAAAGTATTGAGAAAGAAGGAGTGATTGTGCCACTTCTTGTAAAGACGGAACAAAGAGAGGTGAGTAATGTAAAATGCCGTTAAAAAGGGACGGCATATAGTAAATAATCGGGGTTTTAGGGGAAAATCTCCTTAACTAGATTGCATCAGGGCGGAGATGTCTCTGATGTGTATCTAGCAGTCCCCACTATGATTTTTAAAAGCGTGCATTTGGTATTATATATAAAAGCCTAAGCGATAAGAACTGATAAATTATCGGAAGTTCTATTCAGACACATATGTCTGAAAAAGAGTGTCTTTTACAACATGCTGGCACGTCGACTCATTCTTTTATACATATGGTCCTGGCAGGAGATTCTTAAAAGCAGATACAGGACAAACGAGAATGTATCTGAAACAGAAAGAATTAAGTTTGCAAGAAAATATGCTTTCAGCAGTATGTGCAAATGCGGTTTCTGTGGTACGAATCTGACAAGGCGATCCCATCATCAGGACACACAGCATAAAAAGCCTGTGTGGAAGTGCAGAACAGCAACCAACAAAGGGATATAGAATTGTCCACACAGCAAGGCGATAGATGAGGTAATCATTGAAAATGCATTTGTGGAAATGTTTGCGCTTCTTGCGAAAATTTTGATGATGTGCTTGAATCAGTTCTCTCTTCGATAGAAGAAACACTTTCAAAAGACGACAGCACCGAGAAGTTAAAACGCATTGAAAAGGATATTGCCAGTCTTGAGAAGAAAAGAAAGAAATTGACCGATATGTATCTCGATGATAAACTTACTAAAGAAGCTTATGACGATAAATACAGTGAGCTTAGCAAAAAACTGGATAAATGAGAGGAAGAGAGAGCAATATTCACCGACTGTGCATTATCACAGAAAAACATTGCAGATAAGATGAAGGCTATCAGAGCCAAGCTGAAGGATGCAGATGTTCTTGATGAATTTGATAGAGTGGTATTTGAAAGTATGGTCGAGAAGGTTATAGTTGGAGAGCAGGCTGAGGATGGCACAGTTGATCCATATAAGCTGACCTTTGTGTTAAAAGGTATGGATGAAAGAAGCATACCGGATGCGAGAGACAGATATATGAATCTTCATAAAGCAGTTTAGTCGATTAAAAATTGAGGTGACAAGATGAAAGACAACAAGCGTGAAATTAGCATTGTTCGTTCTTCAGCAGCAGAGTATCTTACATTTATAACTGCAACTGGAGAAAGCGATGTTAATGCTGTATATTTTGATGAAAATGTATGGCTTACCCAGAAAATGATGGGAGTATTATATAATGTTGGGACAAATACGATTAATTATCATTTAAAAAAAATATTTACGGATAGAGAAGTAGATGAGAATTCAGTTATTCGAAAATTTCGAATAACTGCCGCTGATGGAAAAACATATAATACCAATCATTATAATCTGAGTGCAATCATTGCGGTAGGAAATAAAGTGGATTCTCCGAGAGCTATCCAGTTCAGAAAGTGGGCAATTTATGGAGAAACTGCTGCATAAACAATTTATCGCAGGGCAGATAGTGAAAAGGAAAATATGGGGCTGACAACATGGAAGGATGCTCCGGATGGTAAAATTCAAAGATTTGATGTGGTTATTGCGAAGAACTATCTGACAAAAGAAGAGTTATCTTCAATGGCAAGAATAGTCAATGCATACCTGGATTTAGCAGAGCTGAGGGCAGAGGAAGAAGTTCCGATGACTATGGAAGATTGGGCTGAACAGTTTGAAGGGATTTTAAGACTGAGTAAGAAAGAAATATTAACAAATGCAGGTAGCATATCTGCAAAGATAGCAGAAGAACATGCACTTACAGAGTTTGAAAAATATAGAGTAAAACAGGATAAGCTGTATCAAAGTGATTTTGACAAAATTCTGATAGGAGAAGTTGATGGCAATGAAGTAGATTATATTGACGATAACGTAAACAACAATGAGGAGCTTTAAAATGAGCAATAATCACGACTTGTTGAATGATAATGATATGTATTCTTTTTCGGGTTACGAGGCGAATGATATGTGTTCCAACAAAGATGCCGTTGCATGTAGAGGCGGTTGTCTTACTTTCCAATGGTATAATCGACTCTCAGAAAGTAAAGGTTGAGATGTCTTTTGAAGATATGGATATGTCAGGATTTAAGAAGGGCGCCACATATGAAGCGATAAAGGACTATGTGAAGGAGTAGACAGGATACAAGGTATCAAGTTTGTATATTGCGCAGGTAAAGGCAATTGAGGATGCTTTGAGACATTTTCAGATGATATAGGAGTACAAATGCTATTGATAGGACATCAACCATAGAGGGTTGGTGTCTTTTTTTGAGAAATCTAAAACATAGACTATCTTTTTTATGTAGTCAGTTGTTATACATATTAGAATGGAATAAACGTTTATACATTACTGAAATGGGAAAGGAGGGCAACTTGAATGATTTTTTTTTGATTCTACAAATGAAACAGGGCAATGAAAAGGCTTTTGATAAATTTGTACGGAAATATTATGCAGAAATTCTGTCTTATTGCAGATATCACTGTCTGGATCAGGCAGAAGCAGAAGATCTCACACAGGAAACCTTTCTTCGATTCATGGAAAATATTGCATTTTATCAGCATATTGGGAAAGCAAAGAATTATCTGTATGTGATAGCAGGTAATTTATGTAAGAACTACGCAAAGAAATGGAAGGCAGAGAGTTTAGAGCAGGAAATATTGGAAAGAGTGTCGGTTTCGGATGGCGGTATCCTAAGGAAAGAAAAACGAATGGATGTGGAACAGGCACTTGGGAGGTTAACTCCAGAGTTAAGAGAAGTGATACTGTTAATTTATTTCGGAGACTGTAAGTTAAAAGAGGTAGCTGATATCCTACAAATTGGCTTGCCGCTAGTTAAGTACCGACATAAAAGGGCAAAAGAAGAATTAAAAAAAATTTTGGGAGAGGAGGACTCTGATGAATTTGGAAAAGATGATGCAAAACTATAAAACAGAAGCAAAAGTTATTCCAAGAGAAGAAAAGATTCTGGAAACGATTCAAAAATCTAAGGAAATTATGATGGAAGTTCAGTCTGAACATACGATGAGCTATGGAGCGTTTCTATTTTCTCAATTTCGGCTGATCCGAAAGAGATGGTGGATGTTGCAGGCAGCATTACTGATAGTGACATTTTTTCTCATGAATTATCTGGATGATAGCGAATATTTGATGAGAACAATAGGAACTTCCTCTGTCCTTTTTATCGTTATGATCATTCCAGAATTTTGGAGAAACAAAGAAAGTGATTCCTTACAGATTGAGGCAACGTGCCTATATTCCCTCAGACAGATCTATTCCGCACGAGTATTTTTGATAGGAGTGGCGGATATATTTATGATAACGCTATTTATGCTCGTCTGCTGTGTGGGTATGAGAATGCATTTTATGGATATTTTGGTGCAGTTTTTGTTCCCAATGGTTGTTGCTGCCGGAATCTGCTTTGCAATGTTAAACAGCAGAGCTTTGAATGAAGCAGCATCCATGTTTGTTTGCTTTTTGTGGAGCGTGATCTGGTGGGTGGTTACAATGAATGATTTTATTTATACTAAGATTACATTTCCTGTATGGAGTATCTTATTTGGATTAGCAAGCTGTTTCCTGATTGGTGCTGTGTATAAGGTGGTACATGACTGCAATCGCTTATGTTGGACGATGGAGGGAAATCTATATGAAACTACAAATGGTTAATGTTACAAGAAAGTTTGGTGACTTTCGGGCAGTAGAGAACTTAAACCTGACGATAGAGAATGGAGTATATGGACTTTTAGGTGTGAATGGTGCAGGAAAGACAACGCTTATGCGAATGATCTGTACCCTTTTGCCACCTACAAGTGGACGGATTCTGTGCGATGGAAAGGATATTTTCAAAATGGATGGAGAATATCGGAATCTGCTTGGATACTTACCACAGGAGTTCGGATTCTATCCGGATTTCACAGTAAAAGACTATTTACTGTATATTGCCAGCTTAAAGGGGATTCGACCTATGGTTGCTGGCAAACGGGTAAAGGAATTGCTTGCACAGGTTGGACTTACAAAGTCAGCAAATAAAAAGATGAGGAAGCTGTCCGGCGGAATGAAACGTAGAGCAGGAATTGCCCAGGCAATGCTAAACAATCCCAAAATTCTTATTCTGGATGAGCCTACGGCTGGACTTGATCCAACAGAAAGGGTGCGTTTTCGGAATCTGATTAGTGAGCTGTCAGAGGATAGGATCGTTATTTTATCGACGCATATTGTTTCAGATGTAGAGTATATTGCAAATGAAATCTGGCTGATGAAGGACGGACAAATCATGCAGCAGGGAAATCTTGATCAGACACTTGCTTCTATGCAGGAAAAGGTATATGCGTGTGAAGTATCACAGGCAGATGCAACGAAGATGATGAAAAAATTTAAGGTGTCTAATATGAAAGCGGAAAGTGGAATGGTGAACCTTCGTATTATTGCCAGTGAGCCACCGATTGCTGGAGCATCTGTGGTGGAGCCGACATTGGAGGACGTGTTCTTATATTATTTCGGTGAAAAGGGCGGTGAGATGGAATGATTAGATATGAAATTAAGAAAATCTTTTCTAAGAGCATCAGTAAAGTATCATTGGTCGTGTTGTTATTTTCACTTTTGATATCATGCTATTTTGCAATCACAAATGTCAGTTTTTTGGATGAGCAGGGCAAATCTCATACAGGAATCGAAGCGGCAAGGAGTCTGCGGGAAGAAAAGCAGAAGTGGGAAGGTATTCTGGACGAAACAGCATTACAAGATGTCATGGATGAATATAAAAAGATTAGTGAAGAATATCCAATTCGCCCTGGAGATGATTCTACTAACTTATTACATGATTCCAAGGTACAAGGGTTTTCGGAAATCAAGGACATGATTAATATGGGATTCTGCGAATTTAGAGATTTTAATTATTATCGCATTGATTCATTATCGAAAGAAGAAGTGGGACATATCTATGAGAATCGTGGAAAGAGTTTGGAAAAATGGTTGAATTCCGAAGATGCCAATGGTTTATTCGATGAAGACGAGAAAGCATTTTTGATAGAGCAGTACAGTGAGATGAAAGCACCTTTATACTATGAGGACTATGATGGCTGGAAATCAGTACTGAGTTACGTTCAGACGATTATTATGCTCATTATGCTTGTGTCAGCATTCTTGGTGTCAGGTATCTTTTCCCATGAATTTAGTTGGAAATCAGATTCCATATTTTTCTCAACAAAATTAGGAAGGAACAAGGGTACAAGATCTAAGATCATAGCAGGATTTATCGTGGTATCAGCTATCTACTTTATTGTAATATCGCTGTATTCACTTGTGGTATTGGGATGTCTTGGCTTCGGTGGTGGAGAAGTCATGATACAGACAGGCTTCTGGCATTGGAAATCCTTTTACAATATCACCTATATGCAGTTGTATTTGCTCACGGTAGTTGCCGGATATATTGGAACAGTATTTTGCCTGTTTCTATCTATGCTTGTGTCAGCAAAGACACATACAGCAGTTGTTGCAGTGACAATACCTTTTGCAATCCTGTTTTTACCGCTGTTCGTATCAAATTTCGACTTCTTATCGGGAATATTAGGTGTGTTCCCAGACCGCTTGCTGCAGATCAATGAGATTATCAATACATTTGATTTATATCATATAGGCGGTAAGATTGTCGGCTCGATACCAATCATGCTGGTCATTTATCCAATCCTATGTGTTTTGATGGTGCCACTCATGTATCATGTTTATCATAAAACGGAGATTAAGTAGATGAAAAGGAAAAAGAGTTTAAAATAACCGGCGTAATTAAGGAAATCTCTCATTTTCTTTTTCTGGCGGAAACTGACATATTATTTCATTAGAATAATCTGGCTTTCTAAATCAATTGGTAACTCTGTATTTTGCAAATTCACACCTCTTTCCTGGTAAAAAAAGCAGAGAAGAATGGCCACCTATCTGCTGGCTGTTGGGACACTGGATTATGGAGCACTAAAAATGGAAAGGCGGGAAATTTGCATCTGTTACTGTACGGAGCCGCATTTGTTCTGGTTGGCCTGGGATTTATGTATAATCTGGTTATGACACGGCAGAGGAAGAATATTTCCAGCTTTTTATTTGATGCTGGAAGTGCGGAAGTGTTCTGCACGATACTGCATTGGTGTTTTACCGGTCTTTTCCCGGAAAACAGATGTGAAATAACTTTGACTGGGAAACGCCAGGGTAGTAGAAATTACAGAGATCGCATAATCGGAATGGCAAAGCATATTCTGAGCGGTCTCTATTTTTTTGTTCTGTATATAGGAACTGACAGAAATTCCCATCTCTTTTGCGAACAGGTGACTTAAATAACCGGGAGATATGCCAGCATGAGCGGCGAGTACCGGGACAGTAATACGATTATGTAAATGATCATAGATATATTCCAGACACTGGGCAACCGGACGGGAGCAGGCATGATTTCTATGCAATTTTTCCATACGAGTAGTGTAATCCAGACACATCTGCGGGTGCAGGGCGGAAATTTCTTTTTTTGATTTCATTTGATCCGCCTTATGAATGTAGTAGTCGCTGAGATCATAAGCCTCTGTGACTTCCATACCTCCTTCAATGCAGTATCTTGCCAGCATGGCAGCAGTGATGGTAAAGTGGTATTTCAGATTTTGCAGAGGAGAATCCGAGAGGACACCCAGACCTTTCTTTTCCTGAAAAGATTCATGACACAATTCTTTTACTTTTTCAGTATTTCCCTGCCTGACATAGCTATAGAATTCCGCTTCCGGATCATAAGGGGCGCGATAAGTCTCTAATTCTCTGCGGACATATTGTTGATAGAGAAGTTCCTGAGGAATGTTCATATGGACACCTTTCTGAAATGATTACAGTGTTTTCAAAACCGCTATGCGATTCTTTCTCTTGTGGAGTGAAGATAGTGGCACTCTGATGCTATAAATAATATAGCATAAAAACGATAAAAATAGTATAGAAACGATATATAAATGATGTTTGAAATTATATGCTAGAGAAAAGAAGAACTGCAGGATTATAAATTTTCCGTTGCGAAGGATCAGGAGGGCAAGAGCATGAAATTAGAGAGAGGTATCAATTTAGGTGGCTATTTATCTCAGTGTGTGCATAACACAGAACATTACGATGCGTTTATTCAGGAGGAAGACATTCGTAAGATTGCTTCCATGGGATTTGACCATGTACGTCTGGCAATTGATTATGAAGTACTGGAAGATGAATATGGCAGAACCAGAGAAGAGGGCTTTGCCTATGTGACCAGAGTGGTGGAATGGTGTAAACGGCAGGGATTGAACATTGTACTGGATCTGCATAAAGCGTATGGCTATGATTTTAATAATGCCGGAGATAAGGGGAAAAATATTCTGTTTACAAATAAAATGGTGCAGAAGCGTTTTGTAAATCTGTGGATCAAGATTGCAGAGCATTATGCGAACGAGACTCATGTTGCGTTTGAACTTCTGAATGAAGTGGTAGAGCAGGAAAATGCGGAAGCGTGGAATCTGCTCATTGCGGAAACGGTGGACGCTATTCGCCGAATAGCCAGAGACACCATTATTATATACGGCGGAATTCAATGGAACAGTGTGAAGACATTGAAGCTGTTAGAGAAGCCCAAGGATGAAAATATATTGTTCACGTTCCATTTCTATGAGCCGTTGCTGTTTACCCATCAGAAAGCACACTGGGTACCGACCATCAGCCAGACCGAAGATATCTATTATCCGGAAGCAATGGACTATTATCGTACAAAGTCGCTGCCCATCGGATATCAGGGAGAAGTAGTCTGTAAGGCACAGTCACAGACCATGGGAACAGAATTTATCACGGAAATGGTCATGGAAGCGGTTACTGCTGCAAAAAATGCCGGAGTGATGTTGTACTGTGGAGAATTCGGTGTTATTGATCAGGCTCCTGTAGAAGATACTCTGCGCTGGTTCACGGATGTGGATACCGTATTCCGACAGTTCGGTATCGGCTGTGCTGTCTGGACTTATAAGGAGATGGATTTCGGACTTATTGGGGAACATTATGCACCGATTCGCGAACAATTGCTGAAGCTTTGGAATCGGAAGAAGGTGGAAAGTTAGTGAAAAATTTGGTAATTACATCTAACACACCCAAACCTTTTTTATAATGATCAGGATATTTTAATCATTCATGCCCTTTGTCATATAGTTTTTGTATATTTTTTGGAAGTTTATCAGGTAACATAGCATTTATAGCATCTTCGTTACCATTTTTCATTGCTGTTTCATAATACCAGCATTTGAATTTTAAGAGGGAAAGAGTTTTTTGAAGTTTCAGGATTTCAGTTTCAACAGCCGATTTCCTGGTTTCAAATAATTCTTTCCTTTTTTCATAGCTGGAGCTGCCTTCAGATACCCAGATAAAAAACTGTTTTATATCTTTAATCTCTAGACCGGATTTCTTGAGGCATTCGATAACGAGAAGAGCTTCTAATTCATTATCGCTGAAATAACGGATATTTCCTTTGCGTTCTAGGTTAGGGAAAAAGCCTTCCTTGTCATAATACCTTAAGGTAGAAACAGGAAGATCAAACTAATACAGAAGATTTCATGGCTGCTGTTGATTTTCTTTCTGTTCGGGAAGATGTGGATCCAGATATTTTTTGAAGAAAATGGGGTTGGTTAGTTATTCTATTAAAAACTGAAAAAGGAGAAATATCTGATGATGAAGTAGAGTTAAGACGGTATCTGCAGAGAGTTGCTGATAATACAGCTTTTACGGCCTGGTATTTCGGACATTTTCACGAGGATACTAAAGTAGAGGATATGTTCTATTGTTTATATGATGATATCGTTGTGATATAAAGAGTAAAAAATATAAAAGTTGTAGAGCATATGCTTGGATATATACTGATAGTTATGCTTGTATACATTGGTATACAGATTATCTTATATGACAGAAGCTATAAGAAAGCTATGATAAAAATATGATGAAAATATGTGAAAATAAGATAAAAATAGTGAAAGTAGTAAAAAGATAGTGTAGAATAAACTATGAAGTATATAGTTAAAGGAAGTTGTATACATGGCTAAGTTTACAAGGAAAGCTATAATGAATAGTCTTTTAGAGCTGCTTAAGACAAAATCAATTGATAAGGTTACAGTTAAAGATATATGTGATGACTGTGAAATTAACAGAAATACTTTTTATTATAATTACAAGGATATATATGATGTACTAAACAGTATATTTACGCAGGCAATAGAGGAGAATCTAAGAGATGTAGCCGAAGGTGGTTCATTTTACGAGGAATACATAAAGGCGGCTTCGTTGTTAGTTCAGTATAGGGATGTTGTGATACATGTATACAATTCAAAGAACAGGGATATTGTAACGAATTATCTTGAAAGATTGACAGCAGAGATTGTAAGAGGATATATTGCAAGAAAGAGTGAAGGACACAATATATCAGACAAGGATCTTGAATTTATATCATATTTTTACAGTTATGCCATAATCGGAAGTACATATAAGTGGATAGAAAGTGGAATGAAGGCTGATTTTAAGCATTTTATAGGTAAGATAGCAGATTCAATAGATGCAACACTTCCGGTTATGATGTCAAAGGCAGGCAAAGCGGATTGACGGAATGTATTGAATGACAATTAATTTATAAAAATTTAATATTCAGACAGATTAAGGAGAATGTACGAATTATGTACATTCTCCTTGTTTCGTCTATATGAATTAAAGCAGAAAAGTATTAATGTCTATATATCAGATGAAGCAATAAGGAGGGATGCTTATGAATGACATAAAGGGAATAAAGAATATGTACAGTGTGCTTACAGCCTGTCTTATTATTGTAGGACTTGTGCTGCTGGCGATACCTGGAATTGCATTAAATGCAGTATGCATAATATTTGGTATATATCTCATAATATATGGAGTTGTAAAGATAATAGGCTACTTCGCAAAGGATGTATATCAGCTTGCATTTCAGTTCGACTTGGCGATGGGAATATTTTCGCTTGTAGCGGGATGTATATTTTTGTTCAGGACGGAATGGATAGCAGAGCTTATACCTGCATTTATCGGAGTTATTGTATTGATTGATGCGGTATTTAAGATACAGACATCGCTTGATGCCAAAAGGTTCGGCATAAGTAAGTGGTGGCTGATACTTATACTTGCAGTTATTGCAGGCGCGCTCGGAGCAATGCTTCTTGTAATTCCGCTTAAGGTTGTGGAATTCGTTATGGTGCTCATAGGGATTAATCTTGTAATTGACGGAGTGCTTAACTTTTGGGTCGTACATGATACGGTAAGAATGATTGATTCATTATAAAACACAAATAAAAATACAGGTGTATGTCATATAATGAGACATACACGGAATGGAGACTAATATGGGAACGATGACACATGCAGCAGCAAGACTGGCATTCAGTAAGGCAATTGATGTAGTGCTTAAGGATGTTGACAAGAACAGAGAAGAGGCAATAGTTAAGATTGTTGACCTTATGCAGAAGTATATGGGAGATGAGAAGCTTGACCTTGATTATGATAATATCAGGAAAATGATCCGTGACAAGGATGGAGCATTCAATAAGTACATCAACAAAGTGCTTGATGAGATTGATCCGCATGTACTCAAGACAGCAGCGCTTAATCTTGGATATGAGGCATTCTTCCACGGAACAAAGACAATCAGAAAGATGCGCGAGGTACACCAGTGCAACGTGCCATGGCTGATTCTTATGGATCCTACCAGTGCATGTAACCTTCACTGCACAGGCTGCTGGGCAGCAGAGTATGGTAACAAGCTGAATCTTACATTTGATGAGATGGATAATCTTATCAAGCAGGGCAAAGAGCTTGGTATCTATCTGTATATGTTCACAGGCGGCGAGCCGCTTGTAAGGAAGGCAGATATAATTAAGCTTTGCGAGAAGCACAATGACTGTGCATTCCTTGCATACACAAACGGTACACTTGTTGATGAGGCATTTTGTAATGAAATGCTCCGCGTAGGCAACCTTTACCTTGCAATCAGCCTTGAGGGCTTTGAAGCTGTTAATGACCTCAGAAGAGGTGACGGAGTATACGGCAAGGTTATGCATGCCATGGATCTCCTTAAGGAAAATGGACTTATCTTCGGTACGTCAATCTGCTACACATCAAAGAATATTGAGACTGTAACAAGTGATGAATTCGTTGACCTCATGGTTGATAAGGGATGCCGTTACGCATTTTACTTCCATTATATGCCTGTCGGCAATGATGCAGCCGTTGACCTGCTTCCGACAGTTGAGCAGAGAACATACATGAGAACAAGAGTCCGTGAGATAAGAAAGCTTACAACGGGCAAGGGTCTCTTCACAATGGACTTCCAGAATGATGGTGAGTTTGTCGGCGGATGTATCGCAGGCGGCAGAAACTACTGCCACATCAATCCAAAGGGAGATGTTGAGCCTTGCGTATT
>ENA-ORPK01001744-ORPK01001744.1-human-gut-metagenome-genome-assembly--contig:-NODE-1744-length-16412-cov-4.758269_pt1 | contig 16412 bp, 19 predicted proteins | sample MGYA00242139_ERZ509068 | MGnify/ENA primary metagenome ERZ509068 (study PRJEB26280, sample SAMEA2338687) | human gut metagenome | biome: human gut; feature: human-associated habitat; material: faeces... | reverse complement strand
GAGTATCTCTGCTTTTTAATTATTCAGTTGTAACACATGTATTGTAATCCTACAAAGATTCTGAGAGGTAATTGTCCGATTTTATTGTAAAATCGGACAATTTGTGTTATTATACATATAAATTCTGAATATTATATGCAAAAGCGCTATATGACAGATTGATTCGGGTGCGAATGATAAGAGCAAGAGGGAATGAAAATGAGCAGTGTACAATTATTGGATAAAACCAGAAAGATCGGGAAGTTACTTCACAACAACAATTCCAGTAAGGTCGTATTTAATGATATCTGCAATGTGTTAAAAGAGATCCTGCAGTCGAATGTACTGGTGATCAGCAAAAAGGGCAAGATCCTCGGTGTTGGCAGGACAGATGGGATCGAGACGCTGGATGAGCTGTTTGAAAGCAAGGTCGGCGTCTTTGTGGACAGTCTTCTGAATGAGCGGTTTTTAAGCGTGTTATCGACAAAGGAAAATGTCAATCTGGAAACGCTCGGTTATGAGGGAGAAAAGGCGCACCAGTATAAAGCACTTCTGTCCCCAATCGATATTGCGGGAGAGAGACTGGGTACGCTTTTTATTTATAAGAAGCAGCAGGAATATGAAATCGATGATATTATCCTCTGTGAGTACGGAACAACTGTAGTCGGACTGGAAATGCTACGTTCAGTCAATGAAGAAAGTGCAGAAGAAGTCAGAAAAAGAGCCGTTGTGAAATCCGCGCTCAGTACGCTTTCCCAGTCGGAGCTGGAAGCGATCATCCATATATTTGATGAGCTAGGTGGCATGGAAGGCATTCTGGTGGCGAGCAAGATCGCAGACAGGATTGGCATTACAAGATCGGTTATCGTCAATGCCCTGCGGAAGTTTGAGAGTGCGGGTGTGATCGAATCCAGATCTTCGGGAATGAAGGGTACGTATATCAAGGTTGTCAATGATCTGGTATATGAAGAGCTGGATCGTGTGAAAAAAAATATGTAACAGAATAGACGGAGAAAGGGAATTCTCGGGCTTGGAAAGGGGTTTTGTGATGCAGGATCTGTTTCCGGGCCTGTTTTTTTTCCAAGAAATCCTTGTGTTTTTTGCGTTTTAATTTATAATGGAATAAAGTAGGCTTATTAGATGAAATGAGGTGTTAAAGTGATCAACTCCAATATTTATGATTATGTAAATGTGCTGGATAAGGCGGCAGATGCTTCCTGGATGAGACAGGAGGCAATCTCCAACAATATTGCAAATGTGAATACACCCGGCTATAAAAGGCAGGACGTGGCGTTTGAGGACAGCCTGCAGGAGGCGATCAGTAACTCACGTTACAGATCAACAGACGAAAAGGTGGCAAATTTAAGCAAGGCAGATCTTAGGATCCGCAGCTATACGGACAGCTCCGGCTTCTCCTACCGTCTGGATGGCAATAATGTAGATATCGATACAGAAAATGCTGCACTGGCCAGAAACCAGCTGAAGTACAATGCGCTGGTTGACAGCATCAATCATGAGTTTTCCATGATCAAGGCAGTGACACAGTAGAGTAGGAGGAAGTTATGAGTATATTTGATTCTTTCAGCATCAATGCATCCGGTCTGACAGCTGAGCGGTACCGGATGGATGTGATCTCGGAAAATATAGCCAATATCGATACCACAAGAACAGAAGACGGAACCCCTTACCGCCGCAAGCTTGTGACATTTGAAGAAAAAGGCAAAAACGGGACATTTGCATCTGCGCTGGCAAAGGCAAAAGGGGATTATATCGGCGGCGGTGTACGTGTCGGAAAGACTTATGAAGATACAGAAACGGAAATGAAAATGGTATATGATCCGTCCCATCCGGATGCGGATGAAAACGGATATGTGACATATCCGAACGTCAATGTTATTACGGAAATGACAGACCTGATCGATGCCAGCCGTTCCTACGAGGCGAATGCGACGGCATTTTCCGCCAGTAAGAGCATGGCTGTCAAAGGTCTGGAGATGGCACAGTAAGATTTGTAAAGGGAGAGAATAACAATGGATATTACCTCGTTGTATAATGTCAGCAGCGGTGTGATCAAAAATGCTCTGCAGACAGAAGATCCGGGAAAGGTAAATGACAAAAGCAGTGATGCGTTTGGCGGCTTTTTGTCTGCTGCCATGGATAACATCACACAGGCAAATGCATATATATCAGATGCAGAGGATGAAAAGGTAAAGCTTGCAATGGGAGAGACGGAAAATACGCATGATCTTACGATTGCATTGCAAAAAGCATCTGCTGCGATCTCTTATACGGTAGCGATCAGGGATAAATTTCTGGAGTCCTACCGGACCATCATGAATATTCAGATTTAATATGGAAAAGTAGGAGACGAAAATGGCAGATAAATTAAAACAGATTCCAAAGAAGCTTCTGGACTGGTGGAACAAATTCAGCCCGAAGCAGAAGACAATTCTTGTCTGTGCGCTGGCAGGTGTGATCCTGACGGTTTCTATTGTGGCATATGTTCTGACAAGACCGCAATATACACTGGTTGCAAATTGTGAAACAACAAAGGATGCATCCGATGCGACAGCACTTTTAGCGGATAATAGTATTACATATAAGACATCGGATGATGCGCTTTCTATTTATGTCCTGTCCGGACAGGCTTCCCAGGCGCGTATGGTGCTTGGTGCCAATGATATTTCGACTGCGGTTCCGCAGATTGATGATGTGACCTCCGGCGGACTTTCCACGACAGAGTCGGATAAGCAGAAACGCTACATTGTATACAAGCAGAAAATGATGGAGCAGGATCTGCAGACGATCGATGTTATTGATAAGGCACATGTGACATTCAGTATTCCTGAAAATGACGGTACGCTGATTCAGCAGAATACAGATTCTTCTGCTTCCGTTGTGCTGGAATTAAATGGGGAACTGGGCAGTGATAAAGCATCTGCGATCGCGCATATGATCGCAACTTCTCTCGGTAACAGCAGCACGGATAATGTAACGATCATCGATTCCCTCGGTAATCTCCTGTATTCCGGCGAGACGCAGGCACAGGGCACAGGCAATGCGAGTACGCAGTTTGCGGTAAAACAGGATGCGGAAAATATCGTCAAGCAGGAAGTAAAGAGTGTGCTGATTGGTACGAACCTGTATGACAATATCGAGGTTGCCAGCAATCTGGCGCTGGATTTTTCAACGTATAAAACGACAGAGCACAATTACTCCGCCCCGGACGGGCAGACGCAGGGCATGCTTGCCTCAGAGGACACCTACAATTCAGAAGCGGCCAATGGCGTGGCAGGCACACCCGGTACGACTTCAAATGATCAGGATGGTACTTATGTGATCGAGGATGGCAGCAACAGCTCCGAGACAGTAACGGAGGAATCCAGAAAGTATCTGCCGGATGAAAAGATCACAGAGCAGAATATTCCGGCGGGATTGATCCAGTATGACAGTTCTTCTGTATCTGTAACGGCGAAAAAGCTGCATATCTACAAAGAAGAGGATATTCAAAGTCAGGGGCTTCTGACGAATATGACATGGGATGAGTACAAGGCGGCAAACGGTGAGCAGACAAAGCTGACGGTGGATGATGATGTATACAGCATTGTAAGTAATGCAACCGGTATCCCGACAGCAAATATTGCGATCGTGGCGTATGATGTACCGGTATTTATCGATAAAGAAGGTCCTTCGATAAAAGCAACGGATATTGTTCAGGTGATCCTGATCATTGCAATCCTGGCTGTGCTGGCATTTGTTGTGATCAGAAGCATGCGTGCGCAGAAAGCGGATCAGCAGGAGGAAGAGCTTGCAGTGGAATCACTGCTGCAGTCTACACCGCAGGAAGATCTGGAAGATATTGAGCTGGAATCCAAATCGGAGGAACGTAAGCTCATTGAAAAATTTGTTGATGAAAATCCCGAAGCAGTTGCAAATTTACTGCGCAACTGGCTGACGGAAGACTGGGGGTAGCCCATGGGTAAAAATGGAGATTCGGAGATCAGCGGCGTACAGAAGGCGGCAATCCTTCTGATCGCACTCGGCCCTGAGAAGTCCTCTCAGATCTTCAAGCATCTGAAGGAAGATGAAATCGAAGAACTGACGCTGGAGATTGCCAATACAAAAAGCATTACAACACAGACAAAAGATGAAGTGATCAAGGAGTTTTACGAGATCTGTCTGGCGCAGCAGTATATCGCGGAAGGCGGTATCGGATACGCCAAAGAACTTCTGGAAAATGCGCTCGGTACGGATAAGGCGATGGAAGTCATCGGCCGGCTGACCGCATCTCTGCAGGTAAAACCGTTTGAGTTTGTCAGAAAGGCAGATGCTTCCCAGCTTCTGAACTTCATTCAGGATGAGCATCCGCAGACGATCGCACTTATTCTTTCTTATCTGCCGGCGGGACAGGCTGCACAGATCATTTCCGCACTTCCGCCGGACAGACAGGCAGATGTGGCAATGCGTATCGCGACAATGGACAGAACAAGTCCGGACGTTATCAAAGAGGTAGAACGTGTGCTGGAGACAAAGCTTGCATCGCTTGTCAACCAGGAATACAACGTGATCGGCGGCGTCGATGCAGTCGTCGAGATCTTAAATACAGTAGACAGAGGAACAGAGAAGCATATCATGGAATCTATGGAGATCGAAGAGCCGGAGCTGGCAGACGAGATCCGCAAGAAGATGTTTGTCTTCGAGGATATCCTGCTGCTTGATGACCGTGCGATCCAGAGAGTGCTGCGTGATGTGGATAATTCTGATCTGGCGATTGCCTTAAAGGGTGCAAACGAACAGGTACAGAATGCAATCTTCAACAACCTGTCCAAACGTCTGGCTTCCATGATCAAAGAGGATATGGATTTCATGGGACCTGTCAGAATGAAGGATGTAGAGGAAGCACAGCAGAAGATCGTCAATATTATCAGAAAGCTGGAGGATTCTGCTGAGATCGTTATTTCCAGAGGTGGAGGTGACGAGATCATTGTCTAGTCAGAGTTTGTTTAAAGCGGGATTTGTGAAGCTGGATGAGGATGCTGTCCGTGTGATCAATTCCAATGACAGAATTTCCCAAAAGCTGGAATCCCTTCGGAAAATGCCTTCTTATCCGAATGAGATCATGGAGGAAGAAGAGGCATACATGGATGAAGCGGAAAATGATGAGACGGCTGCAGCAGAGCCGGACGGACAGTCTGATGCGCAGCTGATAGAAAGCTCGCTGAATGAAAATGCAACGAAGCTGATCGAGCAGGCAAACAGCCGCGCAGAGCAGATCATAGCAGAGGCAAATGCACAGGCACAGCAGATCATCGCAGATGCACAGGCACAGAGCCAGGCAGATGCGGGACGTGCACTGGAACAGGCACAGCAACAGGGCTATACACAAGGGTATAGCGAGGGAAATCAGAAGGCAGTGCAGGAAACAGAGGCAAAAATGGCAGAGCTTTCTGAAAAGGAAGCAGCCATGGAGCGGGAGTATCAGGAAAAGCTGGACAATGTGGAGCCATATCTGGTCGACAAGCTGACCGATATTTACGACCATATTTTTGCGGTAGATCTGTCAGAATACAGAAATGTGATATTCCATCTGATCAGCAACACGCTGCATGCACTGGAGAATACAGATACTTATCTGATCCATGTATCCGAGCAGGACTATCAGTTTGTCAGTATGCAGAAGACACAGATCGCCGAGGATGGAGGCGTTAAGCCATCCATGCTTGAATTTGTGGAGGACCGGACGCTCGGGAAGAATGAGTGTCTGATCGAAACACCGGATGGCATATATGACTGCAGTCTTTCCGTGCAGCTTTCAGAACTGAAACGGAAGCTGCTTTTGTTGTCCTATTCGGGAGCAAAGGAGCAATGAGTGTGTCAGATACATGTGTGAATATTGAAAAATATGATGAATTAAAGGAAGAGCTTTATTTTAAAAGACTGGGAAAGATCGCAGGTGTGGTTGGTCTGACGATAGAATCGGTAGGACCGGATGCCAGATTGGGCGATCTTTGCCGCATTTATAAGAGCGGACGTTGCGGAGATTATATTTCTGCAGAGGTTGTCGGCTTCAAAGACGGACTGACGCTGCTCATGCCTTATGAGGTGACGGACGGTATCGGTGGTGGCTGTATCGTGGAAAACGAAGGTTGCCCGCTGACGGTGCATGTAGGACCTTCTTTACTGGGGAAAACACTGGATGGCCTTGGCAGACTTCCGGATGGCAGTTTTCCACAGGGAATGGAGTATCCGGTAGAAGCACCGCCGCCTGATCCGATGGCAAGAGAGATCATCGATACCGTGCTTCCGCTTGGTGTAAAGGCGGTAGACGGACTGATCACAGTCGGAAAAGGACAGCGTATCGGCATTTTTGCCGGCTCCGGTGTCGGTAAATCTACCTTAATGGGTATGTTTGCCCGCAATACAAAAGCGGATATCAATGTGATCGCACTGATCGGAGAACGAGGCAGGGAAGTGCGGGAATTTATAGAGAGAGACCTCGGAGAAGAGGGAATGCGGCGTTCGGTCGTTGTTGTGGCGACTTCCGATAAACCCGCGCTGGAACGTAATAAAGCTGCCAAGACGGCTACGGCGATCGCAGAGTATTTCCGCGATCAGGGAAAGGATGTCCTTCTGATGATGGATTCCCTGACACGTTTCAGCATGGCACAGCGTGAGATCGGACTGGCAAGCGGAGAGCCGCCGGTAACAAGAGGTTATCCGCCGAGCGTGTACTCGGAAATGCCGAAGCTTTTAGAGCGCGCGGGACGTTCTGATAAAGGTTCGATCACCGGACTGTATACTGTCCTGGTGGACGGTGATGATTTTAACGAACCGATCACGGATACGGCTAGAAGTATTCTGGACGGGCATATTATGCTGGATCGAAAGCTGGCACATAAGAACCATTATCCTGCGATCGATATTTTGCAGAGTATTTCCCGTTGCATGAGCCAGATCGCGGCGAAGGAGCATAAACAGGCAGCAGGTAAGCTGAAAAATGTTATGGCAACTTATCATGAAGCGGAAGATCTGATCAATATTGGAGCCTATAAAAAGGGCAGCAATCCCGATATCGATTATGCAATCGAGAAGATCGGCGCGGTAAATGATTATGTCATGCAGCAGACGGATGAAAAGTTTGAATTTGAAGAAGAAGTCAATATGCTGGAGCAGATATTTGAAGCCTGACAGGCAGGGGAATAAGCAATGGCAAAATTCCGGTATCGGATGCAGAATATATTAAATATCAAAGAAAAGCTGGAGATGCAGGCAAAAAATGAATTCGCGGCTGCCAATATGGAGCTTTTAGAAGAGCAGGAGCGGCTTGCTGTGATGCTGCAGGAAAATGCGGCGCTGCAGGAGGAAGGCAGAAAACTCAGGCAGAAGGAAAGTCTCAGTATCCGGGATATTGCGGATAACAGCCTTTCTGTTTCTCTGATGAAAGAAAAAATGAAAAGACAGGCACTTGCCATTCATCGGGCAGAGCAGAAGGTGGAAGAAAAGCGAAAGGCAATGACGGATCTGATGCAGGAGAGAAAAACGCAGGAGGTTTTGCGGGATAAGGCGTTTGAAGTCTTTCAGCAGGAGGAAAAGGCGGAAGAAGGAAAGCAGATCGACCAGCTGACCAGCTATACATACGGACAGAAGGCAAAGAAGGAAGAGAGCAGGTGACAAAATGGAAGATACGGAGAAACAGACAACAGATCTGAAAGCTGATAAAAAACGGCTGAAGGATGAAAAAAATAAACTAAAGCAGGAACAGAAGAAGCAGCGGAAAGAAGCCCGGGCGCGTGCAAAAGAAATTGCACTGGAGGAAGCACAGCTTGATGATGATTCGGAAGGAAATCCTGCATCCGTCATATTGATCACGATCGTGATCGTGGCGATCTGGCTTCTGATCCTCGGACTTCTGATCAAACTGGATGTGGGAGGCTTTGGCAGCAATGTCATGACACCGATCCTGAGAAATGTACCGGTTGTCAATAAGATCCTGCCGGCATCGGAATCTGCGGCCGATGAGAGTGGATATGAAGGGTACAGCTCTTTGCAGGAGGCGGTCGACCAGATCAAGACACTGGAGCTTCAGCTTTCCGCAGCGACAGCGGAATCGCAGACGGATGAGACGACGATCGCGCAGATGCAGGCGGAGATCGAAAGACTGAAAACGTTCGAAAATAACCAGCTGGAATTCCAGAAGATCAAAAATGAATTTTATCAGGAAGTTGTTTATGCGGAAAAAGGACCGGGTGCAGACGAATATGCCAAGTATTATGAGTCTATGGATCCGACGACAGCAGAGGCGCTATATAAAGAGGTTGTCGCCAAACAGCAGGAAACGACGGAAATACAGGATTATGCAGCTGCATATTCCGCAATGAAGCCAAAAGAGGCAGCAGCGATCTTTGAATCTATGACGGATAATCTGGAGCTGGTTGCCCGGATTCTGGGTGTGATGTCAGCAGACGACAGAGGAAAGATACTTGGTGTGATGGACGCGGCAGTGGCAGCGCGTGTCACAAAAATTATGGATCCGGAAAGCTAATATTTGTGCCCGGACGACCGATATAAATAATAGAGTTCTGTACAGATACGGAGCTCAAAAATCGGAAGGAAAGGAGGAACTATATGACGAGTAATGCAATTAGCAATCTTGCAGGGACAACAGGGTATCAGATGAGAGCTCCAAAGGCGCAGCAGAATGCGGAACAGAGTTTTTCGGATATGCTCGGGCAGACAGCACCGACAATGCAAAGCCCGGCAGCTGGTGTACAGCAGACTGCGCAGCCGGCAAAAGAACAGCCGAAGCAGACAGATCAGCAGCAGACGGATACGCAGCCGGCTGACAATCAGCAGACAGATGAAGCCAAAGAGCCAAAGACACAGGATGCGCAGAAACCTGCAGAAAAGGAACAGGTGCAGCAGACGGAAGAAACCGCTGCAGAAGAACCGAAGCAGGAAGAAGAAAACGGAGAACCGGATGCGGTATTGCTTTCGGATGTGATGCAGCAGATCCTGCAGCAGATCACGGAGCAGCTCGGTGTTTCGCCGGAAGAAGTCCTGCAGGCGATGGATGCACTTGGTATTTCCACGGAAGATCTTTCGCAGAATATGGCAGCACTATTGTCAGAGCTGACAGGTACGGATCAGATGGCGGTTCTGACGGATGAATCGCTTTATACACAGGTAAGTGATCTGGCAAATGCGGTAGAGCAGACGATCGAAGAGCTGGCAGATACTTTGGGGATGGATAAAGAGCAGCTGACAACACTTCTGCAAGACAGCGTAAAGGAACCGGAAGAGCCGGCTATTGTAGTGGAACAGGAATCTGCAGTACCTGTTACCGATATGCAGCAGGAAAGCACAGGCGATCAGGAAGTACAGACGGCAACGACCACGGATATCGAGGCAGAGCAGCCGCGTGAGACAAAGAGAGACGAAAACGGTAATATGCAGCAGCAGATGCAGGATATGCAAAAGCCCGCAGAAAATCTGCAGCAGACGCAGGGCAGTGCAATAGCGGCAGAACAGACGACAGAGCGGTTTGACCTGCAAAGGACACAAAAGATCATAGATCAGATTGCGGATTATGTGAAGATACATTCGAGCGAAAAGCTCACTTCAATGGAGATCGCGCTAAATCCGGCAAGTCTTGGCAGTGTGAACCTGCACGTATCCTCAAAGGGTGGTGTGATCAGCGCACAGCTGTATGCACAGGATGAGGCAGTCAGGGCAGCTCTGGAGAGTCAGGTGGCAGCATTGAAGGAATCGCTGGAAGCACAGGGCATGAAGGTAGATGCGATCGAAATTACGGAGCACAGCCATCAGCTGGAACAGAATCTGGATCAGAACGGCGGGCAGCAGGAAAGTGCAGAAGCACAGAAAAAGTCAGGCAGAAGACTTTTAAATCTGGATGAACTTCCGGAAGAGGAAGCCTATGAAGAGAAAATGACACAGGCAGAAAAACTGCAGATTGAAATGATGCGGATGGGCGGTAACAAACTGAACTTCCAAGTATAAAAGAAAGGAGAGAAGCATGGGCGTAGCAGCAATTGTAGAAGATGGCAAGATCACAAATGCAAAATCGACAACAAGTACAAAGGAAAAATCCTCAACACTCGGCAAAGATGATTTCCTGCAGCTTTTAGTAGCGCAGATGAAATTTCAGGATCCGCTTGAGCCGACTTCCAATACGGAATACATAGCACAGTATGCGACGTTCTCGGAAGTGGAACAGATCCAGAATATGAGTAAGAGCATGGATCTGAGCAGAGCCTCAAGCCTTGTCGGACAGACCGTACAGATCACTTCCACGGATGATAACGGCAAAGAAACGACGAAGATGGGTAAAGTGGATTATGTAAAATATGAGAACGGAAAAGCAATGGTTTCCGTTGATGAGGAACTGTACTCTCTGGATGATGTGACTTATGTATGTGATCAGGACTACCTGACAGCTTTCGGACTGGCACAGACGCTTGTATCGGATATGGCAAAGCTTCCGAAGATTGAACAGGTAACAGCATCTGATAAAGAAACAATTGAAAAGGTTCTGAAACAATATGATGATATGAATGATTATCAGAAGACATTCTTATCCAAGTCAGTTGTCGGTTCACTGGAAGAATATCGCAAGAAGCTGGCTGAGCTTTCCGGCAATAAAGCAGATGACACGGAGAATGCAGACGGTGATAAAGCAGACGGCGGCAAAACAGACGGCGGCAATGATACAGCACAGGATGTATAGAAACGGAGGCGGAATATGAGTATACAGATAAACCCATACATATCCGCTTTGCAGGAAACACAGAAAGCCCCGGTTTCAAAAACGCAGGAAAAAAGCGAAGCAGGCAGATTTGGAGCATTACTGGAAGAAAAGCAGAAACAGCTTGATACACAGACTGTCAGATTTTCCAAGCATGCGGCAAACAGGCTGTCGGAAAGAAATATCAGTCTTTCGGAAGGTCAGCTGAAGCGTTTGAGCGAGGGGATGGATAAGGCAAGCGGAAAAGGAATCAAGGAACCGCTTGTGCTGATCGATAATCTGGCATTTATCGTCAGCACCGGATCCAGAACAGTGATCACGGCGACGAGTCAGGATCAGACACAGGAAAACATTTTTACAAATATTGATGGTACCGTAATCAACTAGCCGGACCTTACAGGAGGCTATCGGTTCCTGAATGACAGAGGGAACGAAAACGTACCACAAGGAGGTCATTTACTATGATGAGATCACTCTACTCTGGTGTATCGGGTCTGAAGACGCACCAGACAAAAATGGATGTTATTGGTAATAACATCGCAAATGTAAACACAACTGCATTCAAATCACAGTCCATTACATTTTCAGAACTGATGTATCAGACAACACAGGCAGCTTCGGGTGCCAATACACAGACTGGCAAGGCAGGTACCAATGCCCGTCAGATCGGTCTTGGCGTAAAATCAGGTGCGATCACTGCATCTGTGGAAACATCGGGCTCTTCTCAGTCTACGGGAAATCCGTTTGATATCAAACTGACCGGTAATTCTTTCTTTATCGTCAGCGACGGATCATCCAATTTCTTTACAAGGGATGGATCTTTCTATGTAGACGGTCAGGGCAATCTGGCTATGAGCTCTAACGGTTATACCGTACAGGGCTGGGGTGTGGATAACGGAAAGATCGTCAGAGATACGGTCAGCCCGCTTCGTATCATGAGCTCCGATAATATGACATATCCACCGGAGGCTACCACACAGGCACACATTTCCGGTATTGTGGATAAGAATGATACTTCCGTCAGCTCGGAAGCAGGTAAGATTATCAGCATCAGCTTCTTTGATAACCGCGGTTACTCCTATACGGCAAAGCTTTCCATGAAGGCGACAGCAGCAGAAGGACAGTATACGGTAGAATTGACAGATATTCTTGATTCCAAGGGAAATGCGATCGATAAAACAAATATTAAACTCGGTTCTGTCAGAAATGTGGCAGAGAGTAAGAAGCTTTCTCTGGCAAACGGCTGCAGTGTCAATGGCACTACACTGACGTATCTGGATGAGGCAGGTCAGAACCAGACAATGGATCTGAGCGGAAATCTGACAGATGCCCAGAAGAAGATACTGGCAGAGTCTTACGGCTTTACCTCCTACGATGAAATGGCAAAGCTGTATGTGGCGGGAGCTGATGGTACTGTTACGACACTGGGAGCCCATCTGGACGGTGGAACCTTTGCACAGGTGATCAATGCAGCGGATGGCAGCATTGCAACAGACGGAAAGCAGATCACAGGCGGTGTTATCCAGTATAATACGGCGACAGGTGAGATCCAGAGTGTCAACGGACTGACCAATAACCTGGATCTGGTGCTTGATTTTGGAGACCAGCCGGGCAGTGCGTTTGAGAATATTACGATTGACTTTTCACCATCATCTAACTACAATAACAACGGAACGAGTACGATCAGCGGTGATTACGGTGATGTTGATGGAAAAGGAACCGGTAGGAAGCTTGGTGAAATGACGGGCATTTCCATCCAGACAGACGGTATGATCTACGCAGCATACGATAATGGTATGACAAAGCTGCTTGGTCAGATTGCGGTTGCAAGCTTTGCAAATCCATCCGGTCTGCAGAAGGAAGGTGATAACCTGTATTCCGCAACCTTAAACTCCGGACAGTTTGATGGCATCGGTATGGATGTTACAAGTGACGGCGGTTATATGACGACAGGTGTTCTGGAAATGAGTAACGTAGATCTTTCTTCTGAATTTACAGAAATGATCACAACGCAGAGAGGTTTCCAGGCAAACTCCAGAATTATTACAGTTTCTGACACATTGTTGGAAGAACTTGTCAATCTGAAGAGATAAATTTGATGAAATAAAGGAAAAGCCTCTGTATCTTGTATACAGGGGCTTTTGTAATAGTAAATAATCTACTCAGGGGCTTTTGCCCGCCTATGAGCAAGCTCACATGGTTTTAGACTTTTTGCGCCTGCCATCATTAAATATAGGGGGCTCTGTAATAAAGAAACGGGATTTAAGTGGTCTGGGTGGTTTAGAAATGCAAAAAGGCATAGACAAGATACAAAAAATTTAGTAGAATTGATTAGTAAGGTTAGAGGTATGTATATACATATAAAATAATAGGTAGGTGAAAAAATTGGATATAGCTTCCATTATCGGAATGGTCATGTGTGGCTTTTTCCTGATATACGGTATTTGCAGCGGTGATGACGGGGCAGCGGCACTTGGCAATTTCTATGATTTCTCGTCTATATTGATCACATTCGGTGGTGCAATCTGTGCGACACTGGCAAGTCATTCTATGTCAGACTTTCTGGCAGGTTTAAAGAGCTTTCTTCTGATCTTTAAAACGCCGGCACTTGATACACCGCAGATCATTTCCAAAATTATAGAGCTATCAAATGTAGCAAGAAAAGAAGGATTGCTTTCTTTGGAAGAGGCAGCGGCAGATCTGGACGATGCTTTTTTGAAGAAGGGAATCCTGTTGATCGTTGACGGAACAGATCCGGAGCTTGTCCGTGGTATCATGGATACGGAGCTGGGCAGTATCGATGCAAGACACAAAAAACGAATTGGGTTCTGGGAGGCACTTGGTGCCATGGGCCCTGCCTGGGGTATGATCGGTACGCTGATCGGTCTGATCAACATGTTAAAGAATATGTCGGATGTAACATCAGTCGGACCGAATATGTCCGTTGCACTTGTTACAACGTTTTACGGTTCCATACTTGCCAACTGGCTTTGCACGCCTATTTCCGCAAAGCTGAAGGCTGATAATGATGCGGAGATCGAGGCAAAGGAGATCATGGTGGAAGGTCTGTTATCCATACAGGCAGGTGAAAACCCGCGTGTTATTGAAGAAAAGCTGAAATCCTTCCTGGCACCGAAGGACAGAACGACAGTCGGAGAAGAGGAGGCGGAAGTAAATGGCTAAGAAGCGGCAGGAAGAACCACCGAAGGGTTCCCCCGCATGGATGGCGACGTTCAGTGATTTGATGAATCTGCTTCTTTGTTTCTTCGTGCTTCTGTTTTCCATGTCTACTGTAGACGCACAGAAGTTTGAAGCAGTGGCTGCATCCTTTTCACAGACGTTCAGTATTTTTGAGGCCGGTGCAACTGCGATCGGAGACGGCATTCTGATCAGTAACGGCGTCAGTCAGCTCAATGAGCTTGATAAGTACATAAACAGTACCGGTAAATCAGCAGATACCGACACGCAATCAGATGCGCTTGAAGCATATCAGGCAGCTTCCATGGAGCAGGCAGAGCAGATGGCTGAGAATATAGAAGAAAGCCTGCAGGAAGATCACGGGGAATATAACAGCGATATTTCAGTGGATTTTACATCCCAGTATGTTTCGTTGAATCTGAACGGTGCTTTTTTGTTTGATTCGGGCAGTGATCAGATCCGGGAAGAGGCAAAGCCGCTTCTGGACAAGGTGGGACAGATATTGGAACGTTATGCGGACAGTACGATCGAGATTGAAGGTCATACGGACAATGTGCCGATCCATAATGCCAGATTTGCCAACAATGATGAATTGTCAAGCTTCAGAGCCCTTTCGGTATTTGATTATTTTATGTCTACGACCACACTTGATCCGGCAAAGATCAAACATTCCGGACGTGGTGAGTATGTTCCGGTTGCGGATAATGCGACACCGGAGGGAAGAGCAAAAAACCGGCGTGTGGAGATCAAGATCTATACAGAATTATCTGATTATGAATAAAAGGGAGTTTTAAAATGAAAAAGAATTTAATGTCAGTTCTGATTCTGGCGCTTCTAATCGTTAATATCGTGCTGACAGTAATCACAATGGTCAGCGTGACATCGACAAACAAAAAGACCGCATCGGTGGTAAACAGTATTGCAACGGTTCTGAATCTGGAGCTGAATACAAGCGGAGATGATACGGCGGAAAAAGAGGTATCCATTGATGATACGGCTGTATATAATATCGAAGATTCCATGACGATCCCGCTTCGCAAGGGTGAAGACGGTAAGGAGCATTATGCACTCGTTTCGGTGTCTCTTGCCATGAATACAAAAGACAAAGATTATGAGACATACGGAACAAAGATCGCAGATAATGAAAGCCTGATCAAAGGTGAGATCGTAGAAGCATTTGGCAGCTATACGATGGAACAGATCCAGGCGGATTCGGACGTTGTCAGAGATGATATCCTGGCAAGGATCCAGGGACTTTACGATTCAAAGTTTATTTATAAAGTGACATTCCGCGATATTATCATCCAGTAGTCTGGTGAAATGAATGACGTATGTCATGACAGGAGGTGAGTCAGGTGGGAGAGGTTTTATCTCAAAATGAGATAGACAGCCTGCTGCAGGCACTGAGCACCGGCGAGCTGGATGTAGATGAAATGAAATCGGCGCCGGAGAAGTCGGTAAAGAACTACGACTTTAAAAGACCGGCAAAGTTTTCAAAAGAGCATCTTCGTACGCTGGAAATCATATTTGAACATTACGGACGGCTTCTTTCCACGAATCTTCCGGTTTATCTGCGAAAAACGGTACAAGTCAGTGTGGCGAGTTCCGAAACGGTTACTTTTTCGGAATTTACGAATGCACTGAGCAATCCGGTCGTACTGGGCATTATCAATTTCGCACCAATGGCGGGAGATATCATTCTGGAGCTTTCCACGAATATCGGCTTTGCAATTCTGGATCGTATGCTGGGAGGCGCCGGAAAGCCCCTGGAGAAGAACAGGGAGTTCTCAGAGATTGAATTGTCAATACTTGACAAGATTATGGTCACCTGTATGCAGCTATTGCGGGAACCATGGAAAAATGTAGTGGATCTGGATCCGTTCATGGAGCGGATCGAGACAAATGCACAGTTTGCACAGATCATAGCCCCGAATGAGATGATCGCGATCGTGACACTGAATATCAAGATCGGTGATGTGGAAGGGTTGATGAATGTATGTCTTCCGTTTTTCACATTAGAGTCCGTTATGGATAGATTGAATACAAAATTCTGGTATTCGAACATGCAGATCAGGGATGAGGAGACTTATCAGGATGTGATAGAGGATCTGATTGAACATGCGCCTGTATCTGTAAAGGCAGTATTAGGCAAGAGCCTGATCTCGGTATCTGATTTTGTGAATCTCCAGCTCGGAGATATCATCAAGGTCGATCGGGAAGTAGAAGATGAATTAGATATATATGTGGGTAATATGAAAAAGTTCACCGCATTGCCTGGCTCGTCCGGGGCTAATTACGCAGTGCGCGTGACATCAGTAATCAGAGAGGAAGAATAGGCAGATGGGTGGAGAATTATCACAGGAAGAAATCAATGCACTGTTAAATAATCCCGATGGTTCATCGGGAGAAAATGCCGGTGCGACATCCCAGGGTGGCTCTGATTCGGAGCAGGCGCTGACGGCGGAAGAAAAAG
>ENA-ORPK01001739-ORPK01001739.1-human-gut-metagenome-genome-assembly--contig:-NODE-1739-length-16472-cov-3.693793_pt1 | contig 16472 bp, 9 predicted proteins | sample MGYA00242139_ERZ509068 | MGnify/ENA primary metagenome ERZ509068 (study PRJEB26280, sample SAMEA2338687) | human gut metagenome | biome: human gut; feature: human-associated habitat; material: faeces... | reverse complement strand
CGTTTGAGCCGGTGTTGGTTGAAGGCCGCGCCCTCAAGCTCCACCCGCTGAACTGCACGGCATTCAACGCGGACTTCGACGGCGACCAGATGGCTATTCACGTGCCCCTGTCTGCCGAGGCGCAGGCCGAGGCCCGTATCCTCATGCTCTCTGCAAACAACCTCCTGCGTCCGCAGGACGGCGGCCCTGTTACGGTGCCGACGCAGGATATGGTGCTCGGTTCTTACTACCTCACCTTCGAGCGCTTTGAAAACGGCGTTTCCCAGATGGACAACGACGAATTCTGGCCTGAGGGCATCGACTTTGCCTTCGCCGGCAAGCGCTACGATGAGCTGACCGACGAGGAAAAGGCCACCGTTCACCTCAACGTTTACCGCGATGAGGATGAGGCAATGCTCGCCTACAACAACCACCTTATCGGTATTCATCAGCCCATTCTCGTCCGCGCGACGAAGCAGCTGCCGGACGGCACCATGGGCAGCAAGGTCGTGCGCATCACGATCGGCCGCATCATCTTCAACCGCAACATTCCGCAGGATCTTGGCTTTGTGAGGCGCGTAGATGAAAACGGCGCGCCGACCGAGCACTATTTTGACTACGAGATCACCGACATCTGCGGCAAGAAGCTGCTCGGCAAGATCGTCGACCGTACGATCAAGATGCACAACTTCACCATCGCAGCCGAGGTACTTGATAACATCAAGGCCACGGGTTATAAGTTCTCTACCCTTGCGGCCATCACCATCTCCGTTGCGGATATGACGATCCCGCCGGAGAAGTACACCCTCATCGCCGAGACCGAGCAGCGCGTTGTCGACATTGAAGACCAGTTCAAAATGGGCTTCATGACCGAAGATGAGCGTTACCGCGCCGTCGTGCGTGAGTGGGAAAAGACCACCGCCGACGTTACCGACGCGCTGCAGAAGAACATGGATCGCTACAACCCCGTCTTTATGATGGCGGACTCCGGCGCCCGTGGTTCGATGAAGCAGATCCGTCAGCTGACCGGTATGCGCGGCCTGATGGCCAACACCGCCGGTAAGACTATCGAGATCCCCATCAAGGCCAACTTCCGTGAGGGCCTGTCCGTGCTGGAGTACTTCACCTCCAGCCGAGGCGCCCGTAAGGGTCTGGCCGATACGGCACTGCGTACGGCTGACTCGGGTTACCTCACGCGCCGTCTCGTCGATGTCGCGCAGGATGTCATCGTCCGCGAAGAGGACTGCGATGTCTCGACGCTGAACCTCGTCCAGGCGCGCGCACGCCTGACGGCCTCGACATTCGATGCCCTCGAGCTGCTCAACGACAGCCTCATGGGCCGTCTGCTCGGCGCCGACGTGCTCGATCCGGAGACGAAGGAAGTTCTCTTCCCGAGAGACACGATCCTCGACGAAGAGAAACTCACGACGATCGGCGAGAAGAATGTCCACGAGATCATGGTCCGCGGCTCCTCGCTCGCATCGGAGGCTTCGCTCTCCAATGCGATGATCACGGAAGTCGTCACGCTTGGCGAACCGGATGAGAAGGAGCGCGAGAAGACGCGTCAGGCCATCTTCCAGGAGATGAATGGCAAGGAAGTCACGCACGACGTCGTCGCTCTCGACGGCACGGTTGTCTTTGAGGCAGGCGAGAAGCTCACGCAGCAGAGCATCCAGGATATCCTGGACAGCGACGCCAAGGAGATCCACATCCGCAACAACAATGTCCGCGGCATCGAAGTCGAAGCCATCAAGGAAGGCGACGGCATCATCGAGTCGCTGGCAGAGCGCATTGTCGGCCGCTTCCTCGCCGAGAACATCGACGATCCGGAGACGGGCGAACGCATCGCTTCCATCAACGACATGGTCGACGAGGCCCTTGCAAAGCGCATCGAGAAGGTGCGCGACCGCGTTTCCATCCGCAGCGTCCTGACCTGCAAATCGCAGTTCGGCGTCTGCGTCAAGTGCTACGGCCGCGACCTCGCCAACCAGGCAGAGGTCGAGATCGGCGAGGCTGTCGGTACGATTGCCGCACAGTCCATCGGCGAGCCGGGCACGCAGCTCACGATGCGTACGTTCCATTCCGGCGGTGTCGCTGGTGACGATATCACCCAGGGTCTTCCGCGTGTCGAAGAGCTCTTCGAGGCACGCAAGCCGAAGCATCACGCCATCATCGCAGAGATTGAAGGCGATGCCGAGGTCGAGGATACGGGCAAGGGCATGCGCAAGGTCACGATCCATCCGAGCGAGGGCCAGGCGCGCGAGTATGCCATCCCGTACGGCGCACGCATGCACGTCAAGCAGGGCATGCACCTCATGCCGGGTGACAAGCTCACTGAGGGTTCGGTCAACCCGCACGACATCCTGCGCGTCTGCGGCCTGCAGGCTACGCAGCGCTACCTCGTGTACGAAGTACAGAAGGTATACAAATCCCAGGGTGTTGAGATCAACGACAAGCACATCGAGGTCATGGTCCGCCAGATGCTCCACAAGGTGAAGATCGAGGAGTCCGGTACGACGGATTTCCTGCCGGGCGAGTACATCGACATCAATGCCTTCGAGACGGCCAATACCAAGGCCATCGAGGAAGACGGCGAGCCGGCTGTCGCCAAGCCGATCCTGCTCGGCATCACGAAGGCTTCTCTGGCCACGGATTCCTTCCTCTCGGCTGCATCGTTCCAGGAGACGACGCGTGTCCTGACGGATGCTGCCATCAAGGGCAAGGTCGATCCGCTCATTGGCCTCAAGGAGAACGTCATCATCGGCAAGCTCATCCCGGCTGGTACGGGCATGAGCCGTTATCGCAACCTCAAGGTCATCGATAACGACCCGAAGCCGGTGGAAGAAGCTCCTGTCGCTGCTCCAGAAGAGTCCGCTGAATCAGCTGAGACAGTTGAGACGGTTGAGACGGAAGCTACGACGGAAAACACGGGCGCATAATCCAAGAACCCCAACAACAAAAATAAAACCTTCCCCGCTCTTGCGGGGAGGGTTTTTGCATTATCAATGATAGGATTGAGAAATACTAAGCGATATAGTCTGGAGGTATCACTATGTCAGAAACATGCAACCATGACTGCGGCTCCTGCGGGACAACCTGTGGCCAGGACACACGCAAGAAGGACTTCCACGAAGCGCCGAATGAGCTCAGCACAATCCGCCACGTCATCGCTGTCGTCAGCGGCAAGGGCGGCGTCGGCAAATCGCTCGTCACAGGGCTGATGTCGGTGGCCATGAGCCGCAAGGGCAAGCACACGGGCATCCTCGATGCCGATATCACGGGCCCGTCCATCCCGAAGATGTTCGGCACGAAGGGCGAAGTGCGCGGCAACCAGGCTGGTGCCTATCCGGTGCGCACGGCCGGCGGCATCGAGGTCGTCAGCATGAATCTCCTGCTCGAGAACTCGACGGACCCCGTCGTCTGGCGCGGCCCGATCATCAGTGGTGTCGTCAAGCAGTTCTGGCACGACTTCATCTGGGAGGACATCGATTACCTGTTTGTCGACATGCCGCCGGGAACGGGCGATGTGCCGCTGACAGTCATGCAGTCCATCAAGCTCGATGGCATCATCATCGTCACGAGCCCGCAGGAGCTCGTCTCGATGATCGTCGAGAAGGCCGTCAAGATGGCCGAGGGCATGAAGGTGCCAATTCTCGGCCTCGTCGAGAACATGAGCTACTTCGAGTGCCCCGACTGCGGCAAGCGCCACGAGATTTTCGGCCACAGCCACATCGAAGAGATCGCGAAGTCGTACGGCCTCGATGTGCTCGCGCGCATCCCCATCGAGCCGCAGCTCGCCGCTAAGTGTGATGCTGGCCAGATCGAGACGGTCGCCGACACGCACATGCAAGACGCCGTTCAGAAGCTGCTTGACCGCGAGGAGAAGGCATCCAAGTGATGCTCATGGCGGTCACGCCATTCCTTGGGCGAGCAGTGGAAGAGCGCATGGAAGGCTCGTGAGAATGTCGAGTAATCGCGGAAGCCTGCAAGATGGCTGATCTCGGTGACGGACTTTCCTGTGCGGAGCTGGTCGCGCGCGAAGAGCAGACGCTTGTTGCGGATGTAGGCATGCAAGCTGTAACCTGTATCGGCTTTGAACTTCTTCATGAGGTAATAGCGGCTCAGGAAGACGTGGCCCGCGAGCACCGCGATCGAGAGGTCGTCTGCAAGATGCTCGTTGATATAGGTGAGCACTTCCTGGATCTTGGGGTCGTATGAGACGGCGTCCAAGGTCTTGAGCTCGTGGTCCCCGAGGCTGCGGTTGAGCAGGATCAAGAATTCAATAAAGAGGATCTCTGTGTACAGCCCATTGGCGAAACCCTCGCCATGGGCTGTTTTTTCGAGCTTGTCCATGTGGAAGAGCAGGTCATGGCTGCGGTTCGGCAGCTGATGCATGACGCTGCCGTGTTCCCTGGCCTCAGTGAAGCACTGGGAGAGCTTCGCGCGTGTGTCGAGGCGCCGCAGGAAGTCCGGCGCGATGTAGATGACGATGCGCTCGTATGCCGCTTCATCGTCGAGGAAGACCGGCCGATGGATCTCGCCAGCCGTGACAAAGACGATGTCGTTTGGCCGCAGGTGATATGTCTTGCCCTCGATGATGTAGTCGACATGGCCGCCGAGGAACAGGATGATCTTATGGAAATCGTGGTAGTGGAAGGGGATATCGCGCAGCTTCCTGTCGTGCAGGTGGAAGACGCGGAAGTCGCTGCTCAGATAGCCCTTTTTGGGATACGTCTGCATCAAAACACCTCCTGCTTCTATCATAGGACACTTTTTGCAATATATAAAGCATATTTTGTGATTTTCTTGCATATCGATGACTGCTATAATAGAGCCATCGCAAGCAAGAAAGAAAGGGTGACCGGTATGATGATCGTTCGAATCTATCAGGTAGAGAAACAGGAATATATGGTAATGGATGGCACGACGGGATTCATGCCGGGAGCAGCAGCCATCCGGCTGCTCGCACATCGCCGCTTCGGCGTCGGTGCTGACCGCGTTCTCGTCTTCACGGGCAGCGAGGAGATTCCCTCGTTCAAGGCCTTCACGGCAGACGGGGAGGAGCAGGAGATGCAGGAAAGCGATTATGCAGCACTCGCCAAGGTCAAGGAAGACTTTGAAGTCCACTTGACGGATTCCTTTGTGCAGAGGATGCGCCAGGCCAATCGTGCAAAGATGGCAGCTGCCTGTTGAGTGGATTGTCAGGAGTCATTGCGAGAGCAGTGGCTCTTTTTTTATGGAATATCTTTGACTTTTTGTTGTTTATGGTGTATATTAATACCTGTACGTTAGCACTCGGAGACTATGAGTGCTAACACCTATCTGTGCATATAACAATCCTAGATAAAGAGAGGCAGATTTCCATGGCAAAAGAAACACATGAATTCCAAGCGGAGACAAAGCAGCTGCTCGACCTCATGATTCATTCCATCTACACGAATCACGAGATCTTCCTGCGCGAGCTCATCTCCAATGCATCGGATGCAATCGATAAAGCGCATTTCGAGAGCCTGACAGACCGCAGCCTGCTCGAAGGCGATGAGGCCTTCCAGATCTTCCTGACGCCGGATGCAGAGCAGCACACGCTGACGATCGCTGACAACGGCATCGGCATGAACCGTGATGAGCTCATCGAGAACATCGGCACGATTGCGAAGTCCGGCACGAAGGCTTTCCTTGAGCAGCTCAAGAAGGCGAAAGAGGAGAACAAGGACCTGACGGACAAAGAGATGATCGGCCAGTTCGGCGTCGGCTTCTACTCGGCCTTCATGGTCGCGGACCATGTGACGATCGTGACGCGCAAGGCAGGCGAGAAGCAGGCCTGGAAGTGGGAGTCGAATGCAGACGGCTCCTACACCATTGAGGAGTGCGAGAAGGCGGAGCGCGGCACGGCCATCACGCTGCACCTCAAGGATGCGTTCTGCGGCAAGGAAGCCGAGCAGGACTTCACGGACAACTACGAGCTCGAGCGCCTCGTCAAGAAGTACAGCGACTACGTCCGCTACCCGATCAAGATGGACTTCACCTTCGAGGAGACACCGAAGGACAAGGACGGCAAGGAGATCGAGGGTGCCGACAAGATCAAGAAGGTCGAGACGCGCACGCTGAACTCCATGCAGCCGCTCTGGACGAAGAACAAGTCGGAGATCAAGAAGGAAGAGTACAACGAGTTCTTCAAGCACCAGTTCCACGAGTGGGAAGACCCGATGGAGGTCTTCCACACGAAGGCAGAGGGAACGGTCGAGTATACGGCACTCTTGGCCATCCCGGCGCATGCGCCGTTCAACCTTTACCAGACGGACTACGAGCCGGGCCTGCAGCTCTACAGCCGCCATGTCTTCATCATGGACAAGTGCAAGGACCTGCTGCCGGACTACCTGCGCTTCATGAAGGGCCTTGTCGACTCGCCGGATCTCTCGCTGAACATCTCGCGTGAGCTCCTGCAGCAGAGCCGCGAGCTCAAGGCCATCGGCCGTGCTCTGGAGAAGAACATCCTCAAGACGCTGTCGCGCAAGCTCAAGAATGACCGCGAGTGGTACGAGAAATTCTGGAACGAGTACGGCAAGTCGCTCAAGATTGGCATCTACAACAGCATCTACAGCGGCTCGGATACGGTCGACAAGCTCAAGGACCTCATCCTCTTCCTGAGCTCGAAGGAGGGCAAGCTCGTCACGCTCAAGGAATACGTCGAGCGCATGCCGGAGAGCCAGAAGAAGATCTACTACGCGACGGCCAAGGACAAGGAGACAATCGAGCAGCTGCCGCAGATGGAGACGCTGCGCGACAAGGGCATCGAGGTGCTCTACCTGCTCGACCCGGTCGATGAATTTGCCATCGAGACGATCCACCAGTACGAGGAGAAGCCGTTCCACTCCATCAGCCGCGGTGACCTCGGCCTCGACGATGCGGAGAGCCAGGAGGTCAAGAAGGAGACGGAGGAGATCCAGAAGGACAACAGCGACCTCATGAAGGATATCAAGGAAGCGCTCGGCGACAAGGTCGAGGATGTCAAGGTATCCTCGAGGCTCAAGTCCAGCGCTGTCTGCCTCGTCGCTGACGAAGCGGGTCCGTCGCTCGCGATGGAGCAGGCGTTCTCTCAGATGAAGAACCCGATGTTCAAGGCACAGCGCATCCTTGAGATCAACCCGCATCACGAGCTCTTCAGCCGCCTCAAGGAGATCCACGAGGCAGGCAAGGACAGCCAGGACTTCAAGGATTACTGCGATCTCCTCTACACGCAGGCCTTGCTGATCGAGGGCATCCTGCCGGAGAATCCGGTCGATTTTGCCAATAAAGTGGCCAAACTCATGGCAAAATAAATTGTCATTCTTGATAGGAGAGATAGGGTATACGTTTCCCCTATCTCTCCTTTTTTGCCCCCAAAACGACGAATTGCAACTACAATTTAGAAAACAGATAAAAAAGTAAAAATCCCTAAAAAATCCTCTTGCTTTTTATTATTTAATAGCGTATAATACTAACTGTAAACAAAAGAAAACGTTTGCTACTTACGAAAGAAAAGACAACAAGGTTACCAAGAGAACTCATCTCAATCATTTCGGATCCTGCCTTGTTGGGAAAAGCTGTCTTATCGAAAGAGAAAACGTTTACACTTTGAAAGGGGAAATCTACTATGAAAGAGAATCTCGTCATCACGATCAGCCGTCAGTATGGCGCGGGCGGACGTGAGCTGGCCGGCATCCTCGCCAAGAAGCTCGGCGTCAAGCTCTATGACCGCCAGCTCGTCCATCTGGCAGCAGCAAAGCTCGGCATCCATGACCTCAGCGAAGACGAGCTGCTCGAGATGGAGAACACGGTCAAGCCGCTCTCGATGAGCTTCATCCCGTTCCATTCGTTCGGTACGCACATGGGCGAATCGAGCCAGGGCATGTTCATGAGCGAGTCCGCCGTCATTCGCAAGATTGCAGAGGATGGCTCGTGCATCTTCCTCGGCCGCTGCGCGGACTACGCACTGCGCAACAACGACAACCACTTCGACATCTTTGTCTGCGCAGATGATGAGTACCGTGAGAAGCGCGGCCAGACGATTTATGAAGGCAAGAGCCTCAAAGAACTCAACCGCGAGAACGAGAAGCGCGCCCGCTACTACAACTACTACACGGGCCGCACGTGGGGCGACGGCGCGAACTACGACCTCGTCGTCAACACGAGCAAGGGCGCTTCGCTCGACACGATTGCGGATGGCATCATCGCGTACATCAACAAGGTCAAGGCATAAGCTGGACTGATAGAAAATGGGGTTTTATTTGGGGAGGCATTCATAATGAATAGCAAATTACTGCAGCGCATCTGCTATGCGTGCGGCACGTTTGGTCATGACGTGTTCTACGCCATGATCGGCACGTACTTCATGATTTTCGTCACGAGTAACCTGTTCCACTCGGACAACCCGAGCCACGATGCTTACATGATCGGTATCGTCACGACGATCATCCTCGTGCTCCGTATCCTCGAGCTCTTCGTCGATCCGTTCATCGGCAACCTGATCGATAAGACGAAGACGCGTTGGGGCCGTTTTAAACCATGGGTCATCGTCGGTGCGTTCGTCGCAGCCATCACGCTGGCATTACTGTTCACGGACTTCGGCGGCCTGACGGTCACGAATCCGACGCTCTACCTGATCCTGTTCGCCATCGTCTACTTCATCATGGATATCTTCTACAGCGCTAAGGATGTCGCTATCTGGTCCATGATCCCGGCTCTTTCGTTTGATTCTCATGAACGTGATATCACGGCTACGATCGCCCGTATCGGTTCCGTCTTCGGTGCCAACCTCGTCACGGTCATTGTCATGCCGGTCGTCCTCTACTTCTCGCTGAACCAGAACGGCGGCGCTGGTGACCCGACTGGTTGGTTCGCATTCGCCTGCGTCGGCGGCGGTATCGCAACGCTCGGTGCCATCATCCTCGGCCTCGGCACGCACGAGCAGGAATCTGCATTGCGTGAGAACAAGACGGAGACTTCTGCAAAAGACGTATTCAAGGTCCTGACGCAGAACGACCAGCTCATGTGGACGGCTATCGCTTACCTCGTCTACGGTATCGGCATCAACATCGTCAACAACTTCAACCTCTACTACTTCATCTATGTCATTGGCGATGCTACGAAGTTCTCCATCCTCGGTGTCATCAACACGATCATCGGCCTGATCGCCGTTGCCCTGTTCCCGGCTCTGACGGCTAAGTTCAGCCGCCGCAAGCTCTTCTTCGCTTCCATTGCCATCATGCTCGTTGCGCTCCTCATCTATGCTGGTTCCGGCACGAATGTCACGATGGCACTCATCGGCGCAGGCCTCTTCGCTCTGCCGCAGCCGCTCGTCTTCCTCGTTGTCCTCATGACGATTACGGACTCCGTCGAGTATGGCCAGCTCAAGATCGGCCATCGCGATGAAGCTGTCTGCCTCTGCGTACGTCCTCTCGTCGATAAATTCGCTGGTGCTGTTTCGAGCGGCATCATCGGCCTCGTCGCTGTCTGGGTCGGCATGACGGGCGGTGCTTCCGCTGCTGACATCAAGCCGGACGCACTCTTCCATTTCCAGATCGTCATGTTCGCAGCTCCAATCGTCCTCATGGTCATCGCTTCCTTCATCTATCGTGCAAAGGTAACGTTGACGGAGGCAGAGCATGCGCGCATCGTCCGCGAGCTCGAGGAGAAATGGGAAGACCTCAGCAAATAATGTGTTAAAAATGAACAGAGTCATCGATGTCATCGCTTGACATGTGACCCTAAGGAGGGGGGGGCCGTTGTACCATATGGATACAGCGGCCCTCGTTTATTGTTCTATGGCTTGCGCATATCGATGAAGAGAAATGATAGATGTATCGACAGGATAAAAGGAGGAAATCACTGATGTTTACAATCGATCGTCTTGCAGATCCAACGTTCTTTGAGGAGAATCGCCTGCCGGCCCACAGTGACCACGTGGCCTTCGCCGATGCGATGGAGATGGCGGAAGGCGTCTCCTCGCTGCGCCGCAGCCTAAATGGCATCTGGTCGTTCCACTACGCGCGCAACCTCGCCGCGCGTCCGCAGGGCTTCGAGCAGCCGGATTACGATGTCAGCGGCTGGGAGACCATCCGTGTGCCGGCACACTGGCAGATGGAAGGCCACGGCGTGCCGCAGTACACGAACCAGACGTATCCGTGGGACGGCCATGAAGTCGTCCATCCGGGCCAGGTGCCGCAGCGCGACAACCCTGTCGGCTCCTACGTTAAGGACTTCGTCCTGCCGGAAGGTTGGGACAATGCCGTGCTCTCGCTGCAGGGCGTCGAGTCGGCTGTCGCTGTTTACCTCAACGGCCAGTACGTCGGCTACAGTGAGGATTCCTTCACGCCGTCCGACTTCGACCTCACGCCGTATCTCAAGGTTGGCGTGAACCGCCTGGCGCTGCAGGTCTTCCGCTTCAGCTCGGGCAGCTGGATCGAGGACCAGGATTTCTGGCGCTTCTCGGGCATCTTCCGCGAGGTCATCCTCTATACGAAGCCGGCCATCCACCTCGATGACCTGCGCGTCACGGCAGCGCCAATTCATGGCTACCAGGACGGCAAGCTCCACCTCGACATGAAGTGGAACAGCGGCGAGGCACACAAGGTGCAGATCGAGCTCTTCGATGCTGAGACGGGTGAGTGCTGCCTCAAGGAAGAACAGCAGGCCGAGGGACTCACGTCCTCTTTCGAGGCGGAGCTCACGGGCGTCAAGCTCTGGAGCGCAGAAGCTCCGAATCTCTACCGCGCCGTCATCTCGGTCGAGGATGAAGAGGGCCATCTGCTCGAGATCATCCCGCAGAACATCGGCTTCCGCGAGTTCCGCATGGACGATGGGCTCATGAAGCTCAACGGCAAGCGCATCGTCTTCAAGGGCACGAACCGCCACGAGTTTGACTGCTACAGCGGCCGCGCGGCAGATCCTGCGGAGATCGAGAAGGACATCATCATCATGAAGCAGCACAACATCAATGCGCTGCGTTGCTCGCATTACCCGAACTCGAGCTACATCTACGAGCTCTGCGACCGCTACGGCCTCTACGTCATCGATGAGACGAACCTCGAGACGCACGGCTCCTGGATGCGCAACGGCAAGTGCGACATCGTCGAGGAGACGCTGCCGAATGACCACGAGGAGTGGCAGGATATCATCCTCGACCGCGCGAAATCCATGCTTGAGCGCGACAAGAACCACGCTGCCATCCTGATCTGGTCCTGCGGCAACGAGTCCTGCGGCGGCAAGGACCTCTACGTGATGAGTGAGTACTTCCGCCAGGCTGACCCGACGCGCCTCGTCCACTACGAGAACATCTTCTGGGACCGCCGCTATAACGGCACGAGCGACATGGAGAGCCAGATGTACCCGACGGTCGCGGACATCAAGAAGTTCCTTGCCGAGCACCGCGACAAGCCGTTCATCTGCTGCGAGTACACGCACGCGATGGGCAACAGCATCGGCGGCATGCACAAGTACACGGACCTCACGGATGAGGAACCGCTTTACCAGGGCGGCTTCATCTGGGACTTTGTCGATCAGGCCATCTGGCACAAGGACCGCTATGGCAAGGATGCGCTCGCGTACGGCGGTGACTTCGGCGACCGCCCGAATGACGGCAACTTCAGCGGTGACGGCATCCTGTTCGCTGACCGCAAGCTGACGACGAAGATGCAGGATGTCAAGTTCAACTACCAGAACTTCGACCTCGATGTCACAGCTGAGCAGGTCACCATCCACAACAAGAGCCTGTTCACCGATACGGCGTCATATGAGCTGCACCTGGAGCTCATGCTCGACGGCAAGACCATCTGGGAGACGACTGCGGACGCGCCGCACATCCTGCCGGGCGAGTCAGGCACCGTTTCTCTTGAGGACCTGCCTCTGACGAATGCGGGTGAGGAGACGGTCACGGCGTCGCTGTGCCTCAAGGAAGACACTCTCTGGGCTAAGAGAGGCTTTGAGATTGCCTTCGGCCAGGGCACGTGGCATGTCGATGAGGTTGAGGTGCCGGAGCCGCAGGAAGCTGTCTGCGCGACGGACTTCGCCAAGAGTGCGCGCTGCTTCCACTACACGCCGAACATGGAGCTTGAGACGAAGCCAGAGAAACCGCTGCACATCGTCCACGGCGACATCGACCTCGGCGTGCGCGGCACGGGCTTCGAGATCATGTTCTCGGGCGCTTCGGGCAACCTCACGTCCTACAAGTGCAATGGCGTAGAGCTCATCGAGGAGGCTCCGAAGCCGTCGTTCTGGCGCGCGCCGGTCGACAACGACTACGGCAGGCGACTTCATGACGGCGCAGTGGAAGCTCGCGAGCCTCTACCGCCGCTGCGTCAAGAAAGAGCTGCTCGATGATGCGGGCAACTGGCAGGAGTTCGACTGGTTTGGCCAGCTCGGCCAGAAGGAGTACGAGGCAAGCTCTATCTCCGTCCGCTTCACGTATGAGCTGGCGACACAGCCGCTCTCGTCCTGCCGCATGACGTACACGGTCGTCCCGGATGGTTCTATCAAGGTCGAGCTCGACTACGACGCAGTCGAGGGCCTGCCGGAAATCCCGGATTTCGCGATGATCTTCACGATGCCTGCTGACTACGGCCAGGTGCGCTTCTACGGTTACGGTCCGCTCGACAACTATGCAGACCGCCAGCGCGGCGCAAAGCTCGGCATCTTCGAGACGCAGGCCAAGGATGAGGTCGAGCCGTACCTGCTGCCGCAGGAGACGGGCAACCACTGCGGCGTCCGCTGGATTGAGGTCACGGATCACCGCGGCCGCGGCGTGCGCCTTGCCATGGACGAGGAGCCGTTTGAAGCATCGGCTCTGCCGTACAGCGCCCACGAGCTCGAGAACGCGCGCCATGCCTACGATCTGCCGGAGGTCCATCACACCTTCCTGCGCGCATCGCTCGGCCAGTGCGGCGTCGGCGGCGACAACACCTGGGGTGCTCCGGTCCTGCCGGAATACACCGTCAAGAACACGGCAAAGCACTTTGCCTTCTACTTCAAGGGTATCTGAGTGAAAGGATAGGATGAGCAATGATCCAGTTTGATGAAAAGACAGGCATCTTCCATCTGAGCAATGCGAAGATGAGCTATGTCATGCAGGTCGTCCGCGGCCGCTACCTCATGCATCGCTACTGGGGCAGGAAGCTGCGGACTTTCCGCGACAGCCGCCCGTTCCAGGAGATCGACCGCGCGTTCTCGCCGCAGCCGGCTGCCTATGAGAATGAGCGCACGTTCTCGCTCGATGTGCTGCCGCAGGAATATCCGAGCTACGGCCACGTCGACTACCGCATCCCAGCCTACGAGGTGCGTCTCCAGGACGGCACGACGACGACGGAGCTTTTCTACAAGGGCTATGAGATCGTGAAGGGCAAGCCGGCACTTCCAGGCCTTCCGGCTTCGTATGCCGCAGAAGATGAGGCGGAGACACTCAAGATCACGCTGGCGGACTCGCAGGGCAAGCTCGAGGCAGAGCTCCTCTACACGGTATTTGTGGGCGCGGACGCCATCGCGCGCAGCGTGCGCCTGAAGAATACCGGCGAGGAGCCTCTGGACCTGCTCAATGCGGCGAGCTTTGCGCTCGACTTCCCGGATCACGACTTTGAGCGCATGAACCTCTGGGGCGGCCATGCATCCGAGCGCACGGCAGAGCGCGTGCCACTGATGCACGGCATCGAGGAGAGTGCGAGCCGCCGCGGTGCGAGCTCGCATCAGGCATCGCCATTCCTCGCGCTCGTGCGCAAGGACGCGGGCGAGGAGAGCGGCGAGGTCTACGGCTTCAGCCTCATATGGAGTGGTGAGTTCTCGCTCAAGACAGAGGTCGAGCAGTTCGGCACGACGCGCGTCGTCGGCGGCATCAACCCGTTCGAGTTCCGCTGGCACCTGGAGCCGGGGGAATCCTTCCAGACGCCGGAGGCCATCCTCGTCTACAGCACAGAAGGACTCAATGGCATGAGCCAATCCTTCCACGAGATCGTGCGCCATCACATCGTGCGCGGCAAGTACCGCGACGCCGTGCGTCCAATCCTTGTCAATAACTGGGAGGCGACGTACTTCGATTTCGACGATGCAAAGATGGACAACCTCGCCGCCTGCGCCAAGGACCTCGGCATCGAGCTCATGGTGCTCGATGACGGCTGGTTCGGCAAGCGCGAGGACGACAACAGCTCGCTCGGCGACTGGGTTGTCAACATGGAGAAACTAAAGGGCGGCCTGCAGGGCGTCGCGGAGAGCGCGCACAAGCGCGGCCTCAAGTTCGGTCTCTGGTTTGAACCGGAGATGGTGTCGGTCGACTCTGACCTCTACCGCTCGCATCCTGACTGGGTGCTCAGGGCGCCGTCGTATCCGGTGAGCTTCGGCCGCCATCAGCTCGTGCTCGACCTCTCGCGCGCCGATGTGCGCGACTACCTCGTCGACTCCGTCTGCAAGATCCTCGATACGGCACCGATTGACTACGTCAAGTGGGACTTCAACCGCCATCTGACGGACGCCTTTTCGGCAAAGTTGCCGCCAGAGCGCCAGGGTGAGGTGCGCACGCGCTTCGTGCTCGGCCTCTACGACATTCTCGAGCGCATCACGCAGACGCATCCGGACATCCTGTTCGAGAGCTGCTCGGGCGGCGGCGGCCGCTTCGATGCAGGCATCCTGTACTACATGCCGCAGACCTGGACGAGCGATGACACAGATGCCATCTGCCGACTCTCCATCCAGAGTGGCACGAGCATGGTCTTCCCGCCCATCACGATGGGTGCCCATGTCTCCGTGACGCCGAACCATCAGGTTGGCCGCGTGACGCCGATGCAGACGCGCGCCTTCGCCGCGATGATGGGCTGCTACGGCTACGAGATGGACATCACGCGCATGAGCGAGGCGGAGAAGGCAGAGGTCCGCAGCCACATCGCGCTCTACAAGAAGATCCGCCCGACGATGCAGCTCGGCCGTTTCTACCGCCTGCTCACGCCGTTTGCGGGCAAGGGCAACGAGACGGCTTGGGAGTTTGTATCGAGAGACGGTCAGGAGGTCGTGCTCCTCTACTTCAAGACGCTCGCGACGCCGGCAACAGAACTGCGCACGCTGAAGCTTGCACATCTCGATACCGACTCTGAGTACGAAGTGGCCGCCTATTACCCGGCTAAAGGCCTCTCGCACGATGGTGCCGCGAATAAGAGCCTGAGCCTTGCGGGCGAGTCCTTCTTTGGCGACGAGCTCATGTACAGCGGCATCGAAGTGCCGAAGATCGACACGGACTTCGCCGCCTACATGTGGGTCTTCCACAAGAAATAAGCGAGATTCTCACGTTTTTCTAGCAAAAGCTGTCACATTGCTGTGGCAGCTTTTTTCTTGTGGCAGGAAAAGGCTGCCATCGTGTATAATAATATATTGTTATCGTATTACATGCGTGTACGTGGCAGGTGGGGAACTGCCACCGTCTACAAGCGACAAGCAAAATGTAAAATGTTAGGGGAATTCAACATGCAGAAAATCAGAAAAGCAGTCATTCCGGCGGCCGGCTACGGTACGCGCTTCCTGCCGGCGACGAAGGCGACGCCGAAGGAGATGCTGCCAATCGTCGATAAGCCGACCATCCAGTACATCGTCGAAGAGGCGCTCGCGAGCGGCATCGAGGAGATCCTCATCGTCAGCGGCCACGGCAAGCGCGCCATCGAGGATCACTTCGACTCGGCGCCAACGCTTGAGGCGGAGCTCAAGAAGAAGGGCAAGCTCGACCTCTTGAAGATGGTGCAGGACACGGCTAACATCCGCATCCACTACATCCGCCAGCGCTACATGCGCGGCCTCGGCGACGCTATCCTCTGTGCCAAGGCATTCATGGGCGACGAGCCGTTTGCCGTGCTCTTAGGCGACGACGTCGTCTACAATCCGAAGAAGCCGGCACTGCGCCAGCTCATCGATGTCTACGACGAGACGGGCGGCTCCGTGCTCGGCTGCCAGATGGTGCCCGACGACAAAGTCTCGTCCTACGGCATCGTCGCGGGCGATGCGACAGAGGACCCTCGCCTCATGCGCGTGCGCGACATGATCGAGAAGCCGAGCCTCGAGGAGGCGCCGAGCCGCATGGCCGTCCTCGGCCGCTACATCATCCGTCCGGAAATCTTTGGCATCCTGGAGCATACGGCACCCGGCAAGGGCGGCGAGATCCAGCTCACGGATGCACTGAAGGAACTGGCGCGCCAGCAGGCCGTCTACGCTTATGATTTTGAGGGCGAGCGCTACGACCTCGGCGACAAGCTCGGTTTCCTCAAGGCGACGGTGGAATTCGCATTGCGCCGCGAAGACCTCGGCGCGCCGTTCAAGAAGTATCTCAAGGATCTCGTCGCGAGAATCTGAGGTGTGAAGGTTGCAGAAGAAAAATAAGGCGAATCTGGCACTCGGCATCAGCGCGGCCGGTTTCCTCGGTACGATGGCAGCGGGTAGCTCCGGCTTTGTGATGGGGCTCTTCCATCATGGCTTCCTGGCTGCGACGATCGGCG
>ENA-ORPK01001736-ORPK01001736.1-human-gut-metagenome-genome-assembly--contig:-NODE-1736-length-16501-cov-3.416758_pt1 | contig 16501 bp, 14 predicted proteins | sample MGYA00242139_ERZ509068 | MGnify/ENA primary metagenome ERZ509068 (study PRJEB26280, sample SAMEA2338687) | human gut metagenome | biome: human gut; feature: human-associated habitat; material: faeces... | reverse complement strand
GCGTCATGGCGTCCAACCATGTGGGCGGCCTGTCCGGCGCGTTTATCCCCGTGTCCGAGGACGAGGGCATGATCGCCGCCGCCGAGGGCGGCACGCTGTGCCTTGACAAGCTGGAAGCCATGACCTGTGTCTGCTCCGTGGGACTGGACATGATCGCGGTCCCCGGCGATACCTCTGCGGCGACCATTTCCGCCATCATTGCGGACGAAGCGGCCATCGGCATGGTGAACACCAAGACCACCGCCGTGCGTATCATCCCCGCCCCCGGCAAGACCGTAGGCGACCGGGTGGAAATGGGCGGATTGCTGGGCAGCGCCCCGGTGATGCCGGTGCACGACAAGGCCAGCGAGGACTTCATAGCCCGCGGCGGCAGAATTCCCGCGCCGCTGCAAAGCCTCAAGAACTGACTTTTGGAGAGGCATAACAATGGCACTTTTTCGGTTAGATAGACGGCGGGCTTTCATTGGCCTGGGGATTGGCATACTTGCACTGATAGCATGCGGCATTTTGAATTCCTGGAAAGCAGGATTTTTGTTCGCGATGGCCTTTTTGCTGGCAGGATGTGTGAAAATTACGCCTAAGCACCCAGCGATCCGGTTCGGACTGAACGCAGTGTGGGGTGTGGTGTGCATCTTCGTCTCCTGCGCCCTTCCGACTATGATGATTTCCGACAGCAGCTATCTGAATATTGGCTATTATCGGATTGCCATGAATTTTATTTGTGTCGCAGTGGTTTATGGTATTTTCTTAACGGCTTTTGGGGAGATCAAGCGTGCAGTGGCAGTGGCTTCCGGGCTACTCTTGATCATGGCAACAGCAAATACGTTCGTGTTCCAGTTCCGGGGCAATGAGTTAAAGCCCATGGATTTCTTTTCCATTAAAACTGCATTGAACGTGGCGGGACAGTACACCTTCCGGATTTCGTCCCAGATGCTTCAAGGATGGCTGCTTTGGTTGTGGACGGTATTTTGCCTTGGCTCTTTGCCGCCCTCCGATCCGGGGATCCGGAAACGTTGGCTCCGATCGGCAGCGGCTATTGCCTCCTGTTTGTGCGCATTTCTGCTCTGGCGATGGACGCCGGATGTCCGCACCAACAATTGGAGCAACGGCGGTTCAACCAGCAATGGATATTATCTGAACTTTTACACCGGTGTCCGGGACTGCTTTGCGCAAAAGCCGGAGGGCTACTCTCCGGAGGCAGTGGAGGAGATTGCATCGCATTATACTGAGCAGAGAGAGGGTGCAGCATCCAAGCCCAATATCATTGTGATTATGAACGAGTCCTTTGCGGACTTCCGAGTTTTGGGAGGCAAACTGCGAACGAATCAGCCGGTGACACCCTTTTTCGATTCTCTTCAAAATAATGCCATTCGAGGCTATGCGTTGACGTCTGTCTTCGGCGGCGTCACAGCAAACTCGGAATTTGAATTTCTTACCGGCAGTTCCATGGCAAATCTGCCTGCGGGTACTGTACCGTACCAGCAGTACGTAACCGAGGACATTTATAGCCTGCCGTGGTTGATGAGTGCGCTGGGGTATTGCAGCGTGGCAACCCATCCCTTCAATGCCAGCGGGTGGAATCGTCCGGCGGTGTACCCAAGATTGGGATTTGCGGAAAGCACATTTGTTGATGCCTATCCCTATAAGAAGCTGGTTCGGGAATTTGTTAGCGATCAAGAGATGTATGAGTATGTCCTGAATACTCTGACGACATCGGGAGAGAAGCCGCAATTCCTGTTTGGCATCACCATGCAGAATCATGGAGATTACATTTACATCGGCGACAATTATGAGCAGTCTGTTTTCCTGGAGGGCTATGATGGGGACTATCCCATGGCCGAGCAGTATCTGACGCTGCTGCGGGAAAGCGACAAAGCTCTGGAATACTTTCTGACAGAGTTGGAGAAAGCGCCGGAGGACACGGTGGTTCTGTTTTTTGGCGACCATTTTCCACAGGTTGAGGGTGATTTCTTCCAGGAGGTTCACGGTGGCGCATTCGAGACTTTGCCAGAAAAGATGGAGCAGTACATGGTGCCTTTCTTTGTGTGGGCAAACTTTGATATCCCGGAGCAAACGGTGGAATGTACCAGCCTGAATTATCTTGGCCGGTACCTTCTGGAGACTGCCGGGTTGGAGTTGCCGCCCTACTATCAGTTTTTGAAGGAACTGGAACAGGCGGTTCCGGCGGTCAATGCGCTGGGGTACTATTCAATAAGCCAGCAAACGTTTCTTCCACTGGAAGATGCACAGGGCGAGGAAGCAAAGTGGCTGAATGACTACGCTATGGTACAGTATAATAACCTGTTCGACCAGAAAAACCGAAATCCTCTCTTTTTCCAGAATTATCTGCCATAAGGGACAAGAAATGCGCCTGCCGCTTCAAACGGCAGGCGCATAAATTTTGCTTTTACTTTGCCGACAGGTCAACGCTTCTTCTGAGCATACTCATGGGCGGGACGGCCTTTGGCAGCTGGATGGTGAATTTCATCTGGGGGGTTCGCGGTTCTTCTACCGGGTTGCCTTCTAGATCGGCCATAATCGGGGCGGTGATGGGGAAGGGGCGCACGTCGGGGCCGACAACTTCCAGCGCGTCTCCCGCGCAGAATTTGTTGTTCAGGCGGCACACCGCCAGCCCGTTTGCGTCGCAGGATTCTACCTTCGCCACGATCTGCCACTCCCGGATGTACCGGGAGGAAGCTACGTATTGCCCCGGCTCGCCGTAATAGAAGCCGGTGGAGTAGATGCGGTGGGAGATGTGATCCACCTCGTCCCGCCAGATGGGGTCCAGCTCTTTACCGGCGGCAACATCGTCGATGCAGTGGCGATAGGCTCCTGTGACGATGGCGGCATAGTAGGCGGATTTTGCCCGGCCCTCAATTTTGATGCAGTTCACGCCTGCGTCCATCAGGTCATTCAGGTGGTCGATCATGCACATATCCCGGGAATTTAAGATGTAAGTACCCTTTTCGTCTTCGAAAACCGGGAAATACTCCCCGGGGCGCTTTTCCTCCATCAGAGCGTACTGATACCGGCAGGGCTGGGCGCAGGCGCCGCGATTGCTGTCGCGTCCCGTCATGTAGTTGCTCAGCAGGCACCGGCCGGAGTAGCTGACGCACATGGCGCCATGGCCAAAGGTCTCGATTTCCAGCGCGGGGTCTACCTTCTGACGGATGGCGCGGATTTCTTCCAGACTGCATTCCCGTGCCAGCACCACCCGCTTCGCGCCCAGATCAAACCACGCCTGAGCGCAGACGTAATTGGCGATGGACTGCTGGGTGGAAATATGCCGCTCGCAGTGCGGGGCATATTTCCCGGCGAGGGTGAACGCACCCAAGTCGGCCACGATCAGGGCGTCCACCCCGGCGTCGTCCAGCTGTTCCAGATATTCCGGCAGCCGGACGATTTCATCGTTTCTCGGCATGGTGTTCACGGTGACGTGACACCTGACGCCGTGGTCATGGGCGTACCGCACCGCCTTGGGCAGCTCCTCGGGGGAGAAATTCCCCGCGAAGGAGCGCATTCCAAAGCTTGTTCCGGCGAAATATACCGCGTCTGCGCCGTAGGCTACGGCCATTTCCAGCCGCTCCATGTCCCCGGCGGGGCTGAGCAATTCCAGCTTTCTCATTCGCCCTCCGACTGCGTGGAAGCAGCAGCGGCGGCAGCAGCAAACTGCGCGCGGTACTGCTCATGCTCTTCCTGTGTGGTGGAGAACTGATGGGCGCCGGTAGCGGGATTCAGCACGTAGTAATAATAGTTGTGGGATTCGGGATTCAGCGCGGCCTGCAGGCTGGCAAGACCCGGGTTCGCAATGGGCGTGGGCGTCAGACCCACGTGAAGGTAGGTGTTGTAGGGGCTGTCCAGACTGGTGTCGATGTGGTCGGACACGCCGTCCTGCGCGTAGATGATGGCGGCGTCGATGTTCAGCAGGGCGGGGTAGTCCCAGTGGAACAGACGGTTATAAATAACACCGGCGATCCGGGGGCTTTCCGACGCGGAGGCGGTTTCCTTCTCGATGAGGGACGCGACAATGGTCACTTCCCGGACGGTGAAGCTGCCGTCGGTGACGGTGGCGTTCAGGGTGTCGATCTGGGCGCGCATTTCCTCGCTGAACCGGTAGTCGAAGTTGTCCAGCATCTTTTCCAGAACCTCACGGGGGGAGGAATTCTTATAGAAGTCGTAGGTATCCGGGAAAAGGAAGCCCTCAAGGCAGTATTTGTCGCCCCGGGTCACGTTTTCAAGGAACCAGTAGTCCTTCAGCGCGCCGTTGGCGGCGTAGGCGCTGAGATCCTGCGCGGTGCAGATGCGGTTTTCCTCCAGCAGAGCGAAAATCTGGCGGCAGGTGTAGCCCTCGGGGATCAGCAGGTCTTCCACGACCTCACGGGTGGAGCTGGCGGACATCATGTTGACCAGCGCGTGATAGTCGTACCGGGTGTTCAGGTCGTAAATGCCGGGGTCGATCTTCTTCTCGGCGTGGGAGATGTCGGCATAGAAGTTGAACAGGCTCTTGTAGCGGATCAGACCGGCGTTGTAGAGCTTGTCGGTGATGCTGTCCATGGTGTCGGACTCGTAAACGGTGATGGTGACGGGCTTGTTTTCCCGCCCGAAAGCCAGCACATCGGCGGCGCAGACCCAGATCATCCGTCCCAGCGTGACGCCGATGACCACGATCAGCGCCAGCCACACGATGGTGACCAGAATGTGGGGGATGCCCAGCAGACCCTCTCCACGGGTTTTCTTTGGACGTCCCTTTTTGACGGGGCGCTGACGACCGGACGCTTTTCTTTCCAGGGCGGGGGCATCCTCTGCGGCGTCAAAATCACCGTCGCTGTCCCGGTATTCCTGTTCCGCAATCTCGTCCTTCGGCGGTTCCGGCTCCGACGGTTCCTCCGGCAGCTCCTGCAAATCCGGGTCGTCCAGAATGCTGGGGTCAAAGGGCGGCTCTTCCTCGCCGTGTTCCAGCATACCGTGGGAATCCATGGCGCTCTCGTCGGGGATGATCTCGCTGCCGATCTCCGGCTCGGTGAGCCGGTCGTCGTAGGATTCTTCCATGCCGTCATCCACGTCCGGAATGCGATCCATGAAGGAACGGCCTTTTTCGGCGGTATCATTGGGGACGGGGATTTCTTCCGCAACAGGGGGGACATCCTCAGAAACGGGAAATTCTTCCTGAACGGAATCATCCTCAAATGCGGAAACGCCTTCTGCCACGGGAGTTTCCTCCGCAACGGGTTCTTCCACCTCTGCGGGGATTTCCTCTGGCTGGGAAGCGGGTTCTTTCCCAATCACGTCTTCGGAGACGGGGACATCCCCGGCGTCCTCCGATTCCTCGTCTGCGGGAAAGAAGGTCAGCTCTTCGGGAATGATTTCCTCCTCGTCCCGTTCGGGAAACTGTTTGTTGTCCATATTGTGTTCCTCCAAGGTCAGCGAATGACGATCTGTTCTGCGACGGCCTGCGCGGCGGCCTGACCCTTCAGGGCGGCGATCAGCGCCAGACCAAAGGGAACGGCGCAGCCCGCGGACGTGCCGGTGATGAGCTTTCCGTCGGTGACGGCTGGGGCGCAGACCATGTCAGCGCTTCCCATCTGGCCTTCACAGCCGGGGTAGCAGGTGGCGCGTCTGCCATCGGTGATGCCAAGCATGGCAAGAATGGTGGGTGCGGCGCAGATGGCGGCGACGAACCGGCCGTTTTCCCATGCGAACTGCACGGCTTCCAGCGCCTCCGGGCTGCCCTTGATGGACGCGACGCCCTTCATTCCGCCGGGGAGAACGATCATATCCAGCTGGGTCAAGTCCATTTGGCCAAGTTCCATATCGGCGGTCACGGGGATGCCGTGGCTTCCGACGATGACCTTTCCGCCAATGCCCACGGTGGCGACGGACACGCCCGCGCGGCGCAGCAGATCAATAGGGGCGACGGCTTCCGTTTCCTCGAAGCCGGTTCCAAGCAACATGTAAACCATATTCAGTCCTCCAGACATGCCGCCACATGGCGGTAGATTTCTTCGTGAATGTCCTCAATACTCCGCATTTTTCCGTTTTCCGTGCAGGAAATAATCGTCCATCCGTAATATTCGGCGGCGGCGCGTCCGGTGCGGCGGCAGGAAGCAAGATAGGCGCTGTTCCGCTCGTGGATGTCCGCGGTGGTGTGGGTGTCCTGCTCCCGGTGGCGCAGCAGCTGCTCCGTAAAGTCCGTGGGGACGTCCAGATACAGCGTCAGGTCGGGGCGGGGAAGCCCCAGCCGGTCGTATTCAAATTCGTACAGCCACTTAAGAAATTCCTGACGCTTGTTTTCCGGCTCCTTGGACGCCTGATGGACGGCGTTGGAGGTGGTATAGCGGTCGCAGATTACCAGACCGCCCTGTTCGTACCACTGCCCCCAGATCTTTTTGTAGGAGGCGTAGCGGTCGATGGCGTAAAAGGAGGAAGCGGCGTAGGCGTTGACGTCCGACGGATTCGTGCCGAACTCGCCCCCGAGATACATCCGGATCAGCGCGGAGCTGGGTTCGGAGTACTGGGGAAAGACAATTTTCTGAAAGGCAATGTTTTCGTTTTCCAGACGCTGGGTCAGCAGACGAAATTGGGTGGACTTGCCGGAGCCGTCCGTGCCTTCAATGACGATTAGTTTGCCCATTTGTATTCTCCTTACATCAAGGACATATTATCATAACCTACAATATACCATATTTATCCCCGTTTGTCCACCTTTGCGTGAGATTGAAACCGAGTTTTCTCGAATCAGCTATCGGAAAACAAAAAAGTTGCAAACACTTGGGAAAAGTGATATAATAAAGAAAAATTCGATGAAAAAGGGAAAGAGAACCATGGAAGTCACATTTGAAAGTCTCGGCCTCAGCGAGGCCATGCTGAAAGCGCTTGAAGAGAAGGGCTACGGCTATCCCACCACCATTCAGGCGGAGGCCATCCCATATTTTCTGCAATGGCGGGACGTCATTGCCAAGGCGCCCACCGGCACCGGAAAGACCTTTGCCTTCGGCATCCCCATGATCGAGCATATCGACCCGGCCAACGAGGGCGTTCAGGGGCTGATCCTTGCCCCCACCCGGGAGCTTGCCATCCAGATCGGCGACGAGCTGCGGGGGCTGCTGACCTATTTTCAGGGCATTCGGGTAGCGGTGCTGTACGGCGGCGCGGGCATCGGCGGCCAGATCAAGCAGCTGGAGCGCAAGCCCCAGATCGTGGTGGCGACGCCGGGACGGCTGATGGATCACTACAACCGCAAGACCATCCGTCTGGACAAAATTCAGACTGTGGTGCTGGACGAGGCCGACCGGATGCTGGACATGGGCTTTTTCAAGGATGTGACCAGGATCATCGATAAGGTGAAGAACCGGAAAAATCTGGGGCTGTTTTCTGCCACCATCTCTCAGGAGGTCATGACGGTTTCGTGGATGTACCAGCGGGACGAGGTGGAGATCACCGTGGAGCCAAAGCAGGAAGACCGCCCGGACATCGACCAGTTCAGCATCACCTGCACGCCGCTGGAAAAGGCGGAGACGTCTCTGCGCCTGATCCGCAGTCAGGGCTATGAGCGGGTGATGATCTTCTGCAACACCAAGCACATGTGCCAGCGTCTCTGCGACGAATTCCAGCGGGCGGGCTTGGACTGCGACTGCATCCACGGCGACATCCGCCAGAGCCAGCGGGAAAAGACCATGCAGCGCTATCGGGACGGCAAGCTGGCCGTGCTGATCGCAACCGACGTGGCCTCCCGGGGCATCGACGTGGACGATGTGGACTGCGTTATCAACTATGACGTGCCGGAGGAGAACGAATACTACGTCCACCGCATTGGCCGCACCGGCCGGGCGAAGAAAAAGGGCGTGGCATGGAGCATCGTCAGCAATTTCCCGGAGAAGGCCAGACTGGATGACATCTGCAAATACTGCAATTTTACCATTCAGCCCATGGTGATGGACAAGGACGGAAATCTGTCGCCCGAGGAAGTCAAAGCCCCCGTGACGCCCAAAAGGAGATTCCGTTGAATCCCCGGGAAAGGGGCTTTCTGCTGCTGACGAGCCGTCTTGGAAACCCTGACCGTCAGGTTCTTTCTACCGCTCAGCTGCGCATGTTGGCGCTGCGGATGCGGGGCAGGGAATGCGCCCAGCCGGAGCGGGAAATGACGCGGCAGGATTTCATTGAGCTTGGCTACGACCGGGAGACGGCGGAGCGGTATTGCGCCCTGCTTTCGGATACCCAGGAGCTGGACTACTACCTGAGCCGGGGGAGAAAAATGGACTGCACCCCCGTCACAAGGGTCAGCGAGGATTACCCCGGAATCCTGCGGCAGCGCCTTGGGATGGACAGCCCCGGATGCCTGTGGGCGAATGGGGATCTGTCCATTCTGAGCACCCCGGCGGTTGCGCTGGTGGGAAGCCGGGAGCTGCGGGCGGAGAACCGGGAATTTGCCGCGGCGGTGGGATACCGGGCGGCGGAGGAAGGCTTGACGCTGGTTTCCGGCAACGCCCGGGGTGCTGACCGCACGGCACAGGAAGCGTGCCTTGCCGCCGGTGGACGGGTCATCAGCATCGTCGCCGACGAGCTGAGTAAACAGGCCAGACGGCGGAATCTGCTATACTTAAGCGAGGACGATTTTGACGGCGCGTTTTCCACCCAGCGGGCGCTGAGCCGCAACCGCTGCATCCACGCGCTGGGGCGCATGGTGTTTGTCGCCCAGTCCGACTTTGGACACGGCGGTACGTGGGATGGTACGGTGAAAAATCTGCGCTTCGGGTGGAGTCCTGTAGCCTGTTTTCGGGACGGCAGTCAGGCTGCCCGTCAGCTGGAACAGATGGGGGCATATCTGATCGGCACGGATGATTTGCAGGACTTCGGCGGCCTGATGGAGGAAGAAAAAACGCTTTTTTAGCCCATGGCGCACCCGCCGTGGGCTTTTCGCCGTGACTGCACATGTAATAAGGAAACTTATCCGTCCTTCAAATAGCGGTTTACATTTCTGACAAAACATGCTAAAATAAACCCGATATAGGGGAACACCCCCGGGAAAGGAATCGGCATATGAAAGGTATCATTTTAGCCGGTGGATCCGGCACACGGCTTTATCCTCTGACAAAGGTCACCTCCAAACAGCTGCTTCCCGTTTATGACAAGCCCATGATCTACTATCCGCTGTCCACCCTGATGCTTGCCGGAATTCGGGATATTCTGATCATTTCTACCCCGTCGGATACCCCGCGGTTTCAGGATCTGCTGGGGGACGGCAGCCATTTTGGCATCCGTCTGCAATATGCCGTTCAGCCTTCGCCCGACGGGCTGGCACAGGCGTTTCTGATTGGCAAGGAATTTATCGGGGACGATTCCTGCGCCATGGTATTGGGCGACAATATCTTCTACGGCAACGGTTTTTCCGACATCCTCGCCAGCGCGAGGGACACCGCCGAAAACGGAAGAGCTACCGTGTTCGGCTACTATGTGTCCGACCCCCAGCGTTTCGGCGTGGTGGAGTTTGACGAAAACGACCGGGTCATCTCCGTGGAGGAGAAGCCCGCCAACCCAAAGAGCAATTACGCCATTACCGGCCTGTACTTTTACCCCAAGGGCGTGGCGGAAAAGGCCGAGCAGGTGAAGCCCTCCGTCCGGGGGGAGCTGGAAATCACCACTCTGAATGAAATGTATCTGAAAGAGGGGCGGCTGGACGTGGAGCTTATGGGACGTGGCTTTGCCTGGCTGGACACCGGCACCATTGAGAGCCTGCTGGAAGCGGCGGAATTTGTCCACATGGTGGAAAAACGGCAGGGCGTCAAAATTTCCGCACCGGAAGAAATTGCCTACCGTTTCGGCTGGATTTCCGGCGATGAGCTGCTGGAGGCCGCCGAGATTTACGGAAAATCTCCCTACGGCCGCCATCTGCGGCAGGTCGCGGAGGATCGTTTCAAGAGCTTCATGAAGAAAAAGGAAAGCGGGGGAGAGAAGTGACCATCATCGTGACCGGCGGCGCCGGATTTATCGGCTCCAATTTCATTTTCCATATGCTCCGCAAATACCCGGACTACCGGATCGTCTGCCTGGACAAGCTGACCTATGCCGGCAATCTGTCCACGCTGGCTCCTGTCATGGATAACCCCAACTTCCGCTTTGTGAAGCTGGATATCTGCGACCGGGAGGGTGTGTATCGGCTTTTTGAGGAGGAGCATCCCGACATGGTGGTGAACTTCGCCGCCGAAAGTCATGTGGATCGCTCCATTGAAAATCCTGAGGTGTTCCTGCAAACCAACATTCTGGGTACGCAGGTGCTGATGGACGCGTGCAGGAAGTACGGCATCCGCCGCTACCATCAGGTTTCCACCGACGAGGTCTACGGCGATCTGCCCCTTGACCGGCCTGACCTGTTTTTCACCGAGGAAACGCCCATCCATACCAGCTCTCCCTACTCCGCGTCCAAGGCAAGTGCCGACCTGCTGGTGCTGGCGTATCACCGTACCTACGGCTTACCGGTGACGATTTCCCGGTGTTCCAACAATTACGGCCCCTATCACTTCCCGGAGAAGCTGATTCCGCTGATGATTGCCAACGCCCTGAACGACAAGCCGCTGCCCGTCTACGGGACAGGTGAGAACGTCCGGGACTGGCTGTATGTGGAAGATCACTGCAAGGCCATCGACATGATTCTCCACAACGGCCGGATGGGAGAGGTCTACAACATCGGCGGGCATAATGAAATGCGCAATATCGACATTGTGAAGATCATCTGCAAGGCGCTGGGCAAGCCCGAGAGCCTGATTACATACGTCACTGACCGCAAGGGGCATGATATGCGTTATGCCATCGATCCCACAAAGATTCACAGAGAGCTGGGCTGGCTTCCGGAGACGAAGTTTGCCGACGGGATTCAGAAGACCATCCGGTGGTATCTGGACAACCGGGCGTGGTGGGAGACGATCATCAGCGGCGAGTATCGGGATTACTATGAAAAAATGTATGGGAACCGGTAAGGAGCATTCAAATGGGGCAGATTACTGTATCCAAGTGCCCGATTGAGGGCTTATATATCATCGAACCGACGGTTCACGGCGACAACCGGGGTTACTTCATGGAAACCTACAACCGGAAGGACATGGAGGAAGCCGGGCTGAATATGGTGTTTGTGCAGGACAACCAGAGCATGTCCACAAAGGGCGTTCTCCGGGGACTGCACACCCAGAAGAAGTATCCCCAGGGGAAGCTGGTGCGGGTGATTCGGGGGCGCGTTTTTGACGTGGCCGTCGATGTGCGCCCCGGTTCCGAAACCTATGGGAAATGGTACGGCGTGGAGCTGACGGAGGAAAATAAGAAGCAGTTCTATATTTCCGAGGGCTTTGCCCACGGCTTCCTGGTACTCAGCGATGTCGCTGAATTCTGCTACAAGGTGACGGATTTTTACCATCCGGAGGACGAGATGGGCATTGCCTGGAACGACCCCGACATTGCCGTGGCCTGGCCGGAGGTAGTGGGCAGCTATTCCGGCTCTGCGTCCGGGGAGGGCTATACCCTGGCAGACGGCACGCCTTTGCGGCTGAGTGCCAAAGACCGGATTCTGCCCACCCTGAAGCAGCGGAGGGACTGAAAAAATGTACAGTATCGATTACCAATACCTGCGCCCCAAAAAGGCAGAGGCGCTGAAAGCGTGGTACGACGAGCCTTTGGCGATTATGGAGAACCCTGCCGTGTGGCGCGGGAAAAACGCCACCATTCTTCCCCTGCGCCGTCAGGCGGAGGACAATCTGCTGTTTGGCAGAGGCGGCGTCGTGGACGAAAACGGGGAATACGTGCCGCTTTCCGGTATCGAAGGCCGGGTGCAGTTTGCCTATCCCGCGGAAAAGAAGGAATACCGGGACGAAACGGTGGTTTACTGCGGCTATCTGGTGAACCACTGGGGACATTTTCTCATTGAGGGCGTGACCCGTCTCTGGTATTTTCTGGAAAATGACCCCGGAGTGGACAAGTACGTTTTCTTCCTGGATGAAAACGAGGAACGAGAGATCAGGGCGAATTACCGGGAATTCCTGGAGCTGCTGGGCATTTGGGAGCATCTGGAGATCATCAACACCCCCACGACTTACCGGGAGGTCATTGTCCCGGAGCTGGGGCTGTACTGCCGCAGGCGCTATACGCCCAAGCTCCTGAAGGTCTATGACACGGTGGCGAACAATGCGGTGCCAGCCCCCAATTGGGAGCGCCCGGCGAAAATCTACTATAGCCGTAGCCAATTCAAGAAGGGAATGCCCTTTGAATCCGGCTTTGACACGCTGGACGATTTTTTCCGGAGAAACGGCTACACCATTCTCTATCCGGAAAAAGTGCCGCTCGGCCGGATGATCTCCTACATCCGCAACGCCGATGTGGTGGCGTCTCTCTCCGGTTCGCTGCCCCACAATATGCTTTTTGCCCGTCCCGGGCAGAAGCTGGAAATTGTGGAGCGATTGACCATCAATGTGGATAACCAGGTCGGAATCAACCGGATCATGGATCTGGATGTGACCTATATTGATGCACATATTCCCATCTATCCTGTGGATTTCGCCGGACCTATTATTATGGGTTATACGGATTGCTTGCAGCGTTTTGCCGCTGACCGCGGCTATCAGCCGCCGGATGGTCGCTTTTTGACGGAAAAGCATTATCGCAAATGCTTTATCAAATATATGAAGGCTTACGAAGATCTGTACAACTATAATTGGTTCATGTTTGACTGGTATGCGCCTTTAACGGAATCTCTGATCGAAGGGTTCCGCGCTGGCCAAGCATACTTTGGGGATTATCTTAACCGAAGAAAGCCTTTTCGGTGGTATCATTACTTGGAGTTCCACTACTGGAAGCAGTTTATAAGACGCCTTATAAAGAGATAGGAAAATGAACGGCAAAAACAGACCTGGAGGTGCTGTGCGTGTACACAGTGGATTATCGGTACTTACGCCCTCAAAAAGCTGCGGCTCTGAAAAAACAGCATGAGGTGGCTTACGAGAAGCGGGAAACTCCCTCCGTGTGGCAGGGAAAGAATGCCACTGTTCTACCTGTGCGGAAAACGGATAAATTCGGTTGGATTGGCTGCGGAGGTGTTGTGGATGAGGATGGGAACAGCGTTGGGATTTCTGCGGTGGAGTGCTGTGTCAAACCGTGCAATTCCTTTGAATCCGCGGAATACAGGGATAAAAAAGTTGTTTATTGCGGGTATCTGATTCACCATTGGGGACATTTTCTTGTGGAGGGAGTTGCCAGGCTTTGGTATTTTCTGGAAAATGATTCCTCCGTGGATAGCTATGTATTTGCTCTGGACGAGGGCGAGACAAGAGAAATCAAGGGAAATTACAAAGAGTTTCTCACGCTCTTGAATATCTGGGACAAGCTGGAATTTGTCAATAAGCCGACAACCTACCGGGAAGTGATTGTTCCAGATTTGGCTTTTCGCAGATGGGGAGCGTATTCTCCCAAATATCTGCGCGTATTCGATACAGTAGCGGCAAATGTCCGTGGGGGGGGAAACACTCCTGAAAAAGTGTATATGAGCCGCAGCCTTTTGCCCAAACACAGGGATTTGGAATTTGGATTTGAGGCGCTGGATGATTTCTTTAAAAAGAATGGCTATACGGTTCTTTATCCGGAAAAGATACCCTTGTCTCAACTGATTCAGTATATCCGAAATGCTGAGGTTGTTGCGACTGTATCCGGAACACTGCCTCAGAACATGTTGTTCGGTAAACAGGGGCAAAGGCTGCTCATTATGGAGCGATGCGCATTCATTAACGATTGGCAGCCGCCGGTTGACCGTATAAAGGAATTGCAGACGACTTACGTTGATGCCAACATTCCAATCTATACCGTACCAATGACCGGACCTTTTATCATGGGGTATAACGACATTGTACAGCGTTTTACGGAAGATAATGGCCTCCTGCCACCGGATGCCAGATTTTATTCCGATAGGTATTTTCGGGCTTGTTTTATTGGATACATGAAGTCATATCGGGATTTGTACCGGTATCAGTGGTTCATGGAGCCGTATCTGATCCCGGAAATGGACTATCATTTGGAAGCGTACGAATACGGTGCTCAGTTTTATAAAGAATATCTGAATGGGAGCCGTCCGTTCCTGTGGCATCATTATTTTGAGGTTCATTACTGGAAGCAGTTTGTAAAGCGTATCTTGAAGAATTTACAAAGCCGAGAATGCTGCGAATCGGAATGAAAGAGTTTCGGGAGAGATTGATATGAAGTTTTTCGTAACCGGCGTTGGCGGTCAACTGGGACACGATGTCATGAACGAGCTGCTGAAACGCGGATATGAGGGCGTAGGGTCTGATATGCAGGAAGCATGTGACATAGCCGCGCCCTACATGTCATTGGATATCACCGATAGGAACGCCGTAGAAAAGGCAATTACGGATGTGAATCCGGATGCCGTGATCCACTGCGCAGCGTGGACGGCCGTGGACATGGCGGAGGATGATGAAAACGTGGCGAAAGTACGTGCTGTCAACGCTGGCGGCACGAAGAACATTGCGGATGTCTGCAAGAAGCTGAACTGTAAAATGACATATATCAGCACAGACTATGTGTTTGACGGTCAGGGAACAGAGCCATGGAAGCCGGACTGCAAGGACTATAAGCCCCTGAATGTGTATGGTCAGACGAAATTGGAAGGTGAGCTGGCGGTCAGCCGGGAACTTGAAAAGTACTTTATCGTCCGCATTGCCTGGGTCTTTGGACGAAACGGGAAGAATTTTGTCAAGACCATGCTGAACGTTGGTAAAACTCATGACACGGTTCGCGTCGTAAATGACCAGATCGGCACGCCAACCTATACGTACGATTTGTCACGGCTGCTGGTGGACATGAATGAGACCGAGAAATACGGATACTACCATGCAACCAATGAAGGCGGCTATATCAGCTGGTACGATTTTACCAAGGAAATCTACCGTCAGGCCGGCTATCAGACGAAGGTTCTGCCTGTGACAACGGAGGAGTACGGTTTGAATAAGGCGGCGCGTCCGTTCAACAGCCGTCTTGACAGGAGCAAGCTTATAGAAGCCGGCTTTACGCCCCTCCCAACCTGGCAGGACGCGCTGAATCGCTATCTGAAGGAAATCGGGTACTGAAAGAATACCGCGTTTCTCCACATTTAGTGCTATAATTTGTCAAATATATCCGCAGGGGACGATTGGTTCATCGTCCCCTGCGGTTTTGCCAATTTTTCCGCATGAAATGCTCTTTCAGAGCAACCTCATTTGCCGTTCTCCAGATCGGCGGCGATGATTTGCTTCATGGCTTCAATGCCCACCTTGACGGCGCCGGTGGTGTCCTCGGTCATGGGCATGGCGAGACCCGCTTTTTCCCGCTCCTGATTCCACACGGCGTGGAAGCAGCTGCCGCAGCGCACGCCCAGTGCGGCGGCGACCACAAACAGTGCCGCGGACTCCATTTCGCTGGCCTTGACGCCCAAACGCTTCCAGCTTTCCCACTTTTGCAGCAGATCGTAATATACCGGGGACTTTTCCGGGCTGTGCTGACCATAAAAAGAATCCTTGCATTGGACGACGCCGGTGTGGGTGCGGTAACCCAGACTCTCACTGGCAGCTTTCAGCGCGGCCGTGACGTCAAAGTCAGGCACGGCGGGGAACTCAATGGGGGCGTATTCCAGAGAGGTATGCTCGTAACGGATAGCGCCCGTGGCGACCACCACGTCCCCGGGCAGAACGTCCATGGCGATGCCGCCGCAGGTGCCGACCCGAATGAAGGTATCCGCGCCGATGGCCGCCAGCTCCTCCATGGCGATGGAGGCCGACGGGCCGCCGATGCCGGTGGAGCAGACGGACACCTTCTCCCCCAGCAGCGTGCCGGTGTAGACGGTGTACTCCCGGTTCTGCGCCACGAAGCGGGCGTCGTCAAACAGTGCGGCGATCTTCTCGCAGCGCCCCGGGTCGCCGGGCAGGATCACATAGCGGCCTACGTCGCCCTCCTCGCAGTGGATATGGTATTGCTTTTCCAGATTTTGCATGATTTGACCTCCTGTCAGCTATACGGTCGGTCATATCCGCCGCATACATTACGTTTCGTAATCGTTTTTGCGTATCTTTGAACGAATATTATACCATACGCAGGTGCAAAAGGCAACGTTTCTGCGGCAAAAGCCAAAAAATACACATTCCGCCAGTATTCCTCACGGCTATGAACGCCGCCGCAGACGGATACTAACTGCGGCGCAACGCGCACAACGAGCAAGGGAGGTTTTTGCATCATGAGACGATTTTCCGCGATCCTCGCGGTGCTGGTACTGGCATTGGTGCTGACGGCCTGCGGCAAGGACGATGACCGGAACAACGGCGGCAGTCCCGGCCGCCCCGATACCAACCAGAGCCAGAACGCCCCGCAGGATAACGGCAGCGGCGGCAGTTGGCAGAACGGCACCGACACGCCCGCCCAGCCCGGCGCCGGAGAAAACCGGCGAAACGGGGAGGATACGCTGCCCGGCACGCAGGCGGAGGGC
>ENA-ORPK01001734-ORPK01001734.1-human-gut-metagenome-genome-assembly--contig:-NODE-1734-length-16522-cov-3.465355_pt1 | contig 16522 bp, 13 predicted proteins | sample MGYA00242139_ERZ509068 | MGnify/ENA primary metagenome ERZ509068 (study PRJEB26280, sample SAMEA2338687) | human gut metagenome | biome: human gut; feature: human-associated habitat; material: faeces... | reverse complement strand
CCACTGTCGCCACAGCCGCGCCCATCACGCCCCAGCGCAGCACAAAGATGGCGATGGGGTCGAGGATGCAGTTGGCGATCGCGCCCGCCAGCATGGAGGCCATGGCAAACCGCGGGCTGCCGTCCGAGCGGATGATCGGGTTGATCGCCTGCCCGAAGACGTAGATCGGAATGCCGACGGTGATGTAGGTGAAGTATTCCTTCGCATAGGTGAGATTCGCCTCTGTCGCGCCGAACAGCAGCAAAATCGGCGTCTGGAACACCGCGTAGAATCCCGCCACGAGCACGCCAACCAACACGCTCAGCGTCACAGCGCTGCCAACGGCGCAGTCCGCATCTTCCTGCCGGTTTTTGCCGAAGCAGATCGACACATAGCTGCACGCGCCGTCGCCGATCATGACGGCAAGACCGAGAGCCAGAACGGTCAGCGGGAACACGACGTTCGTTGCGCCGTTGCCGAGGTAGCCGACGCCCCAGCCGATAAAGATCTGGTCGACGATGTTGTAAAGCGCCCCGACCAGCAGCGAGACGGTGCATGGCAGGGCAAACTTCAGCATCAGCCTGCCGAGCGGGGCTGTGCCGAGCGCGGCGTTCTGTTTTTCTTTCATTTTGTTTTCCTCCAGACATAAAAAAATTGCGCAAGTCCGTTTGGACTTACGCAAGACTGCTACACAACAGGGAAATCATAGCACAGACGGCGAAAAAAATCAAAGGGGAATCTGCACAAGTTTTTTATTTTTAAACGGGAACTTGCGCGGCGAGTCTGCGTCTGATACTATAGACAAAAACAGAAAGAGAGGATTTCTCCATGATCGGCTTCGGCTTTTTTGATTCGGTGTTTCCCGTGCTGTTCACGGTGATGTTTGTGCTGATTTTGGGCGTGATCATTGCGACGCTTGTGCGCAATGTCGGCCAGTGGCACAAGAATAATAAGTCCCCGCGCCTGACCGTGCAGGCCACGGTCGTCTCCAAGCGGATGGAGGTCACGCGCCACCACGACGCGAACAGCCACATGAGCCATTCATCCACGTGGTACTACGCGACGTTCCAGGTCGAAAGCGGCGACCGGATGGAGCTCAGCATCCCCGACCGCGACTACGGCTATCTCGTCGAGGGCGACCGGGGAAGCCTCACCTTCCAGGGTACCAGATTTTTAAGCTTTAACCGGGCGTGACGAAGCAGCAGACAGGCGCAAAGGCTCCCCCCTTTGTTCAAGGGGGGAGCCTTTGCCGCTTTTTTGGTGCTTATACAGGCCGGATGGCCGAGAGGTCGTACGGTGTGGTCTGGTAGACGAAGTAGTTGAGCCAGTTCTGGTACAGGAGGTTTGCGTGACTGCGCCATGTGACCATGGGCGGCTTCGTGTCGTCGTCGTCCGGGTAATAATTCTCCGGCACATGGATGGGAAGTCCGGCGTTTTTATCGCGCAGATATTCCGACTCCAGCGTCCGCGCGTCGTATTCCGAATGGCCGGTGATGAAGATCTGCCGGCCGCCCTCGGTCGCCATGGCGTAGACGCCCGCCTGCTCGCTCGAGGCGAGGATCTTCAGCTTGCTGCAGCGCTCGATATCCTCGCGCCGGACGCTTGTATGCCGCGAATGCGGGACCATGAACACATCGTCAAACCCGCGCATGAGCATGGACGAGCGCCGCTCGACCCGGTGCGGGTAGACGCCGAAGAGCTTTTCGGGCAGATCGACCTTCCCAATGCCGTAGTGATAATAAAGCCCCGCCTGCGCGCCCCAGCAGATGTGGAACGTGCTGTGCACGTGCGTCCGGCTCCATTCCATGATGCGGCACAGCTCCGGCCAGTATTCGACCTGCTCAAACGGCATCTGTTCCACAGGTGCGCCGGTAATGATCAGCCCATCGAACCAGCGCTCCTTCACGTCCTCGAATGTCTGATAGAATTTCAGCAGATGTTCGCGGGACGTGTTTTTGGATTCGTGGCTGTCCGTGTGGATCAGCTCCAGCTCCACCTGCAGCGGCGTGTTGCCGAGCAGCCGCGACAGCTGCGTCTCTGTGGCGATTTTGGTGGGCATGAGATTCAGAACGAGAATTTGCAGCGGGCGGATGTCCTGCGTGACGGCCCGCGTCTCGTTCATGACGAAAATATTCTCGTCCGCCAGCGTTTTCGCCGCCGGCAGACCGTTCGGGATCATAATGGGCATGGCGTGGATTCCTTTCTGAGATTATTGCAGCGCCTGATCGAGATCGGCGATCAGATCCTCCGCGTCCTCCAGGCCGCAGGAATAGCGGATCAGATCCTCGCGGACGCCTGCGGCCAGCAGCTCCTCGGCGTTCATCTGCCGGTGCGTGGTGGAAGCCGGGTGCAGGCAGCAGGTGTGAGAGTCGGCCACGTGTGTCTCGATGGACGCAATTTTGAGCCGTCCCATGACGGCCTCGGCTGCGGCCCGTCCGCCCTTTACGCCGAAGCTCACGACGCCGCACGAGCCGTGCGGCAGGTATTTCTGTCCCAGTTCGTAATATTTGTCGCCCGGCAGACCGCAGTACTGCACCCAGGAGACGTTTTCATGCCGCTGCAAAAATTCAGCGACCCTCTGCGCATTTTCACAGTGGCGCTGCATCCGCACGTGCAGGCTTTCCAGCCCGAGGTTCAGATAATACGCGTTCTGCGGCGACTGCACGGCGCCAAGATCGCGCATCAGCTGCACGGTGGCCTTTGTGATGTATGCACCGGCAAGACCGAAGCGCTCGGTATAGGTCACGCCGTGGTAGCTCTCGTCGGGAGTGCACAGGCCGGGGTATTTGTCGGGGTATTTCGTCCAGTCGAACCGGCCGGAATCGACGATCGCGCCGCCGATGGCGCCCGCGTGGCCGTCCATGTATTTTGTGGTGCTGTGGGTCACGATGTCGGCTCCCCACTCAAAAGGTCTGCAATTGACTGGTGTGGCAAAGGTGTTGTCAACGATGAGTGGCACCCCGTGTTTGTGGGCAATCTTGGCATAGCGTTCAATGTCGAATATGTTGCCACCAGGGTTGGATATTGTTTCGCCAAAGACGCACTTGGTGTTGGGCCTGAACAGGGCTTCGACTTCTTCGTTGGTTGCATCTTCGTCAACAAAGGTGCATTCAATGCCCATTTTCTTGAGCGTGACACCAAACAGGTTGTAGGTGCCGCCGTAAATGGTGTTGGTTGATATGAAGTGGTCACCAGCTTCGCAGATGTTAAACACCGCGAAGAAGTTGGCTGCTTGTCCGCTCGAAGTCAGCATGGCAGCCACGCCACCTTCCATCTCTGCTATCTTGGCTGCCACATAGTCGTTGGTGGGGTTTTGCAGACGAGTGTAAAAATAGCCTGACTCTTTCAGGTCAAACAGACGTGCCATCTGCTCGCTGTTGTCATATTTGAAAGTGGTGCTTTGGTAGATGGGCACCATGCGCGGTTCTCCTTTTTTGGGTTTCCAGCCTCCTTGCACGCAAATGGTGCCAGTTTTCTTTTTATCCATATTTGTTTCTGTGTTTCTGTTGTGTTTGGTTGCAAATATAATGATAAATGCTGAGAATATGTTTGCCAGACAGTGTGTATATATAAAAAAAAAGAAATAATTTTGCATTTGTAGTGAAAAATCATTGTAAACCGCTTAAAACCAATCAAAATGAAATTGAAATTATTATTATTGGCATTGGCGACATTCCTGTTTGAATTGCCTGTAATGTCGCAAGCCGTGGGGCGAATAGAGTGTCCTACAAACGATGACTTTGAAGACGAGAGCGTTTATCCGCTTGGCAACAAAGGCCTGCTTGTGCAGACACGCTCAAAGAATGCCGATGACGGCAAACGCACCGTAAAATCAGAACTATATTCTACCGACATGAAACTCCTTGGAACAGAAACTTTCTCTATTCCAAAGAAAATGACCGATGAATGTAGCGATTATGTTGACGGGGTCAACTATTCGGTGTGGCGTGACAGAGATGACAACCTCAAGGTGTTGGCGTTTGACACCAAGACAAACAAAACGTCGGTTTACAACGCAATGCTCAAGAGTAAGTTCAGCATACGTTGGCCCAGTTTCGGCTCTGGTTGTATGGTGTTTGCCTCTACCGACAAAAAGACAGAGACATTAAATATCTTTAATCTGGCAAGTGGGCAAATAAAGGCTCTCAACTTGCATTTTCCCGGTGTGAAAGACCGCAACACCTTGATTTTTGCCACTGCAATAGTCAAGAACAATGTGCTCGCTTTTGTTAATGTGGAAGGCCACACAATGCTTGTGCGCACCGATATGGACGGAAACATGGTAGGGGTGACCGAGATCACACCTGCTGACGGTGAGGCCATCACTTCTGCCAGCATCAGTGACACTGGTGGACGTATATTTGTAACCGGAACATATACCAAGTCAAAGAAAGGCAACTCGCAGGGCATCTATTTCGCTGCTCTTGACAATGGCGAGTTTGCATTCTATAAATCCTACAATTTCCTTGATCTGAAAAACTTCACAGAGTTCATGTCTGAAAAGAAACAGAAAAAGATAGAACGTAAGAAAGAAAAGGCCGAAAAAAAGGACAAGGAGTATGCACTAAACTACCTCATGGCAAGCCACGACATAGTGTTTGACGGCAAAGATTATTATTATCTTGGCGAAGCCTATTACCCTACATACATAACATACCGTCAGGGCAACGCCATCATCACAAGTTTCAATGGATACCAATACACTCATGCAGTGTTGGTTAAGTTCAATGCACAGGGAGACCTGCTGTGGGACACTTGCTTCCCGATGTTCCCAAAGAATCGTCCGTACAGTGTTGTGCACTTTGCTTCAATGGGGCTCGACAAAGGCAATGTAAGCTTGGTATATGCCGATCGCATGAAGCTGGTCAGCAAGATAGTGGCTCTTAACGATGGCAATGTGATTCAAGAGAAAGAGGCTGAAATTATCGAGGCTGGTGATGAAAATCTGAATGTCAAGAAAATGAAAGCGCCGACAACATCCTATTGGTACGACAACAACTATATCGTTTATGGCCAACAGTATGTGAAGGATAAAACAGGCGGCAACCGCCGAAAGGTGTTTGGCATAACAAAATACACAATAGATTAAATTATAACGTTTTCGATAAGTCAAATGAGCAGAGCCAAGCTTGTTTGAGCTATGCCATGACGAGAAAAGGTGGGATGCAATTCAATGTTATCCTAAATTATAAAATTTGGACACGTTTAATTTTCGCTTATGAAACACTCGGTTAAACACTATGTTACATTTTTTGTGCTGACCTTGGCGTTACTCACTTTGCATCAGTCGGCTGTGGCACAGGCTTTTGATGGTGACGACGACAACAAAATCTATGTGGGCTACCTCAATGCAGGTGGACTGTCAGGAGCTGTCGTTGGCTACGACAAAGGCGTGAACGATTGGCTCTCGATAGGTTTCGGTGCCAGTTATCTGGCAAAAGACAAACACGATGTTGACAATGATGGTGTCAACACACGTCTCGACTTGATGTTAACGGGTAATTATCATTGGCAGGAGATACTGAAACTGCCCATGGCTGTAGATGTTTACAGTGGTCTGCATGTAGGTTTGCGCACGGCAGGTCTGCAAGCCGGCGCACGCTATAACTTCTCTGAGACATTTGGTGTGTTTCTTGAAGCACGTCAGAACCTCCTCAATATCTCAAAGTCATCAAACGACCGTAAATGCTACTACTACAAGAAGTTTTGCTTTAGTGTCGGGCTTACGTTCAACTTATAATGGCACCACTATGAGTGCTTTGCCACTGTTGTGTTACACTCAACAGAGCCTCATTCAGCATTTTTTTGATGAAAAAACAGTTGGTTAAACCCAATTCGGTCGTTTACGACCTAATGACCGATTTGGGTTAAAGCCATTTTAGAATCTTTTTTCGGCGGAAATTTATATGCGCACCAGTCGGTGAACATATAAACTTCCGCCGAAATGCATATCTACACTGCCCGATGCGCTGACTTTTGCAGGCCACTTTGCGATTTTGTTAGGTATTGTTTTGGTAAATGGTGGCGTCCCTTGCGGTGAGTGTGGCGAGGAGGTGTGGTGGAGTGCTGCGGTAAAGTTCTGTTTTGACCTCTTTGTTGGGCAAACCGAGGGGGTAGCTCTGTTTCGGGGTCATAGTTCTTAATGGTGAGGTACAACAGATATGCAAAAAAATACGCACACTGTTGATGGTGTGCGTATTTCGTAAAAATATGGATGACTTATCTTTTCTCTCAAAACTGTTGTGCCATCAACGCCAAGCGTTGTAGGTTCGGTCGTTTAGAGCGAAACGTTATAGTTGTTTATTTCAGAATTCTTGCAGGAAGTTTCTCGAGCATGTCGCGTGTCATGCCGTCGAGGTCGTAGACTGGCTTCCAATCCCACTCGTTGCGAGCGCAAGAGTCGTCCATGCAGTCAGGCCATGAGTCTGCAATGGATTGTTTGAGCGGGTCTACATCATAAACCATTTCAAAGTCTGGTTTGTACTTCTTGATTGAAGCGTAGATTGTTTCGGGACCGAAGCTCATTGATGCAATGTTGAATGCGTTGCGGTGGATGAGGCGTGAGGGGTCTGCCTCCATTATGTCGATGGCTGCTTTGAGTGCATCGGGCATATAAATCATATCCATCAGTGTGCCTTCCTTGATGGGGCATGTGAACTTCTCTCCACGCACGGCGTAGTAGTAGATATCAACAGCGTAGTCGGTTGTGCCACCGCCCGGAGGTGTTACGTTAGAGATAACTCCGGGGAAACGCACTGCACGCGTGTCAACACCGTATTTGAGGAAGAAGTAGTCTGAGAGTAGTTCGGTGGTAACCTTTGTAACGCCATACATGGTGCGCGGGCGCTGAATGGTGTCTTGTGGGGTCATCACATGAGGTGTGCTTGGGCCAAACGAACCGATAGAGCTTGGGGTGAACACAGCGCAACCGTTTTCGCGGGCCACTTCAAGTACGTTCCATAGACCGTCTATTCCGATTTTCCAAGCAAGTTTTGGCTTGCCTTCGGCTACAACCGAAAGAAGTGCGGCAAGGTTGTAGATGGTGTCGATGCCGTGCTTCTTGACGATGTTGGTGATGGCGGCTCCGTCGGTAACGTCACAGATTTCTGCAGGCCCGCTTTCAAGTAATTCCCCTTTAGGCTCTGCTCCTACAATATAGCCTGCCACTACGTTCTGTCCGCCGTAAACATTTCTGAGTGTCATGGTCAGTTCAGAACCGATTTGGCCAGTGGCACCGATAATAAGAATCTTTTTCATGTCTGTATGAATATTATAGTTGCGTTTATGGTTTTATATGTGTCTTTTCTTTTTTATTGAATAATTATAGTGCAAAGTTAGTAGATTTTACGACAAACGGCAGTTTGTTATGCACTTTTTTTTCATTGGTTCATGTATTCGAGCCTGATGGGCAGTTTTAGAGCCATAGAAGTGTTCGTTGATTGTTTTAGACGGTAGTGGATTGTGTTGACTTTCAACATGCAGAATACTCCGTGTGAGGTGGAAACCCTGTCTGGAAGTTTACCCAAATCGGTCATTAGGTCGTAAATGAATCTTTCATGTTGCCTTGTAAAATACAAAAAGTCGTAACGACCGAATTGGGTCTTAAAAAAGCCTTGTGGTGCGACAACGCAGTGTCAGTCAGAAGGGTTGAATGTAAATTCATTCTTTTGCAAGTTCACAGTATGCTTCATGTCGGGGCTGTTAGTTGTTGGCGAGTGCTCTTTGGGGGATTAGAACACAATGTCGGCAGTGTGTGCGTTGTGGTCAGACAGAAAACATCCTCCGCCAAGAGAGGTGTCAATGACAGAACTTTTTCTGACCTGTATCTTGGGTGACACAAAAATGTAGTCAATCTTGTTGAGGGCATCATTTTTCTCGGTTTTGCCGAAACCGTTGTATGTGAAAGCTGGTCCTTTGGGTGATGACACGGACTTCCATGCGTCTTTAAGTGGGAAGATGCGTGTAGCTATCTTGGTGTAGGTCGGGTCGTCATCGCAGACGTTGAGGTCGCCTGTCAGGACAACGGGCAGGTCGTTTATTCGTCTGCCTATTTGCTCCTTGATAAGAACGGCACTGTTCTGTCGTGCGAGGTCGCTTGTGTTGTCTAACTGTGTGTTGACGGCAACAATGCTTTTGAAGGTTTTCTTGTCCTGCAAGATGGCCCATGTGGCAATGCGGTTGCATGTGGCGCCCCAGCTCTTTGATGGGGTTTCGGGTGTTTCAGACAGCCATAATGTGCCGCCGCGCACGAGGTTAAACTTCTCCGTGTTGTAGAAGATGGGGCAGTATTCTCCTGCCTGCTTTCCGTCGTCTTGTGCCGCTCCCACATTTTTGTAGGTTGGCAGTGCATTTTTAATGTCGTCAAGCTGTATCTGCTTCACCTCTTGCAGACCTATGATGTCGGCTTTGCTTTTACTTAGGAATTTGCCTGTCTGCTGATAGCGCAGTTCCCAGTTGTTTATTCCGTCATCTTTGTTTTCTTGACGGATGTTGAAAGTCATTACACGCACTTTTACAGGCTTCTGGCGTTGAGCAGTTGTCACCTGTGCCGTTAGTGCGAGCATAAATGTCAGTAATGTGGTCAGGTGTGTTTTCATGGGTTAGGTTTATTTCATTTCTTTGATGGCACGCATAAGTTGGCGGTCATATCCGCCAGCAAGGTCTTCGGGTGTGTTGTGGCTCTCTATGTCAGGGTAGAGCGTCTGATTTTCGAGTGTTCTGCCATTGTTGTCGCGGCAGTATATTTCAGGAATTCCCAATGTCAGTCTGCCGTCTGCAACAGACTCCCACCAGACTGCAGTCATAGTGCCGGCCATGGGCGCTCCTATCAGTTTGCCTATGCCAAGTGTCTTGTATGCAAATGGAAAGCCGTTGGCGTTAGAGTAGCAGTTTTCGGTTATGAGCAGACACGATGGCTTTGTCCATTGAGTGAATGGTTCGATGCCCAGTTTCTGTCCTCTTGACTCGAACGACATGTATTTACGTCCGCTCAGTAGAATGGCGAGGTCGTTGTGCAGCCATCCGCCCCCATTGTGCCGTTCGTCAATGATGACGGCTTTGCAGTTGCGGTATTTGCCGAGCAGGTCTGCATACGTTTTGCGGAAACTTTCGCTATTCATTCCTTCAATGTGTATGTAGCCCACCTGCCCATTGGTTTCGGTCTCTACAATTTTGGCACGTTGGTCAACCCAGCGTGTGTATAGAAGGGCATTCTGACGGCCGTAGGAGATAGGTTTGACGGTTATCTCATAGTCTTTGCCATTGTTGTCGGCTATGGTGAGCAACACCCTCTTGCCGACTTTGCCTGTGAGCAACGGATAGTAGTCCTTGCCAGCCTGTATCGGCTTATGGTCGATTTGCTTTATCGTGTGACCAGCCTTGACCTGACGGTCAATGACATCAAGGGGCGACCCCTGTATTATTTCTGTGATTTTCAGACCGTCACCCTTGTAGTCGTTGTCGTAGAAGGCTCCGAGAACGGCAGTGGCGGGTGCCGATACCGATGGGCGGTATTTCACTCCGGTGTGTGAGCAATTTAGCTCACCTGCCAGTTCGCTTCCCAACTCGCTGAAGTCGCGGTAGTTGTTGATGTAAGGAAGAAACGTTTCGTAATGTTTGGCGAGAGTTTTGAAGTCGGCCCCATGGAAGTTGGTGTCTACAAAGCGTTCTGTTAGCTGCGTCTTGATATGCTGATATACGTAAGCCATCTTGGCTTTGTTGTTGTCTGAATATTCCGCACTGAACGCAATGCTTTTGCTCTGCCCGTTGTTGAGATCCAGTTTGCTTATGCTGCTGTTGCATACAAACAGGCTGTTCCCTGTGCTGTCAGGCAAGATTTGTCCGTCGCCAAATCCTTTTTTGAAGATGCGTGTGGTGTTTTCCTCAAGGTCGTGCAGCCACAGGTCTATGCCACCTTCAAAGCTGGTGAGATAGAAATATTTTTTGCCATCGGGCGTGAGGTAGCCGTCTCTGAGTGGTGAGGAGTTGACCGTAAGGCGTTTGATTCGCTTGTCACAGTCCTCAAAGTCAAGTATGAGGGTCTTTGTCGTGTCGGTCTTGCAGCTGTCTTTCTTGCTGTCGTTGTTCTTCTTGTCTCCTTTGGCAGTTTCGTTTTCAAGCTCTTTCTTGTGGTCTTCATAGAGCTTGCGGTCTTCCTTGCTCATATTGGAGAGAGCGTAGGCTTCGCGGTCCAGATATATGATATATCCATCGCGTTCGGCCCCCCAACTGCCGTGGCTGCGGTAGCCGGCACGGTCGCTGGTAAATGTTACGGCCTTGCCGTTGAGCGCCCAATGTGGTGAACCGTCAGAGTATCCGCTGCGGGTGATGTTGTGCAGGTGTTTGCCATCGGCACTGATTACGGCAATGTCGGTGCTGTTCCAATTGTCTGGGCCGAGGTATTCGGTGAGAATCCATTTGCTGTCGGGACTCCATTCAAAAGAATGGCTTGCATCGGTATATGAAAACATGTCTTTGGCCGGCATCACCACGGTGCTTGTTCCTGTCTTTATATCATAGATGCGTATCTCCGTTTTGTTAGCGAGGTAGGCAATCTTCTTTCCGTCGGGCGAAAAGACAGGTGCTGTGCAGGGGTCTTTGCCCACTATGAGCGGTTTTTCCTTGAGGTCGGTGGCATAGGTGAAGCCTTTGTCTTTGGCGTTGACAAGAGTTGTGGCGTAGATGCCCCAAGTGTTGTTGCGTCTGGAGGCATAGACAAGAGTTTTGCCGTCGGGACTCAACGAGGGGTCGGCTTCTTCCTCTATGGTATTTGTAATGCGCCGAGTGGTGGTATAATCCATGTTGGTCACGTAGACTTCGCCTTTTACTATAAAGGCAAATTCTTTTTCGCTCTTGTTGGTGGCCAGTTGTGAAGCTCCGTAGGTCAGCGTTTGTGGTTGGTTTATTCGTTCGTTGTCGTCAACGGTCAGGGTAACGACAACCTTGTGTGGGTTTGCACCCTCACGCAGCGTGTAGAGTTCTCCGTCCCACGAGTAGCACAGTGTGCCATCGGATGCCGATGTAAGGTATCTTACAGGGTATCCCTTATATTTGGTCAGTTGTTTGGTAGATTTTGTTGTCAAATCTGCCTTGTAGATATTAATGGTGCCGTCTTTTTCTGAAGTGTAGTAGTAGCCGTTGCCATCGGGAGTCCATATTGGTGTGCGGTGTTCGCAGGTATCGGCATTGAGCTTCGTATAGGTGCGTTTACCCTTTACCTGTGTGAGATAGATGTCACGGCAGATGGGCGAGGTGTGGTGTTTCCGCCAATAGTCCTCATACCCTTTGTTGTTGTGGTAGAGCAGCTGTCCGTTGCGGTTGATGGAGATGTCTTCCATGGGCAGCGTGGAGAACATGACTGATCTGTGGGCCTCAGTGTCTACGCTGTAGACCTGTTGGAAGCTTCCTGGAAAACTGATGTCGCTGACAGAGGGCTGAAGGTTAGAGGTATAAAGTACATGGGTGTTGTCAAGCCAGCCCTGCAGAGTTTCGGTTGCCGAGTTGGTTGTGAGGCGCTTTGGTCTGCCACCGTTGGGTGATATGATGAACACGTCCATACTGCCATAACGCTCTGATGTAAAGGCAATCCACTTGCCGTCGGGCGAAAATTTGGGGTAGCCGTCATAGGCGGGGTGTGATGTCAGTTGTCGGGCTTCACCACCGTTGGCGCTGACGGTGTAGAGGTCGCCTTGATATTCAAAAGCTATGGTTTTGCCATCGGGTGATATGGAATTGGCCCGAAGCCATTTTATCTGTTCTTGTGCGTGTGTGGTCAGTGCTGTTGCGAGCAGGCAGATGACTGTAATTATCTTGTTCATGCTTATCTTTGGTATATGTTCTTGTTTATGCTGTTGTGGAATATTCATTCGTTGTCGTGTGGTCGCTGTCGTTTCCATCTGTTGTGTGTCCACAACCACCGTGCGGGGTCTTTTATGATGTCTTGCTCAAGCATTTGCATATAGAGTTTGGTCAGTTCGTGTTCTTTGAACGACTTGGGGTCGGTAGTGATAGGTATGAAACGACATTTGTAGTATCCGCGCTTCTCTCGGCTTACTTCGCCGTAGAACACTGCTGCGTTGACTTTCTTTGCTATGCGTTCTGTGCCGGTGAACACGGGAGTATCCTGATGCAGGAAGTTGATCCACAGGTGTATGTTCTGCATCTTGGGTCCTTGGTCTGATATGAAGCCTATTAGGGCTTTCTGTCCGCTTTGCTGCATTGCAACGATGCGTCGCAGCGACTCGTTCTTGTTGATGTTTTCGCCACCGTAGCGTGAGCGTATGTGATAGAAGAGTCGGTCTATCGTGTGGTTGTGCAATCTGGTGTAGAGCTGTGCAGACATGGTGCCTTTGGGCATCCACCATTTCACCGAGGCGATGTATTCCCAGTTGCAGAAGTGGCCAAGGTAGAGAAAGGCAAACTGGTTGGTCTTGAAGGCTTCGCTTACAGTCTCAATACCCTCAAATACCATGCGTCTCATCATGTTGTCTTTCTTTATGGTAAGAGCCTTGATGTTTTCTACAAGGTAATCGCAGAAAAATCTGTAGAACCGGCGTTCTATACCCTTGATTTGACTCAGACTCTTCTCAGGAAAACTACGTGTGAGGTTTCGTCTTACTATTTTGCGACGGTATCTTATTATGTAGTACACCAGAGGGTACAGTAAGTCTGAAATCATGTAGTGTACCCTCATGGGAAGCAGCGATAAGGCGTATATGATGCCGTAGAATAGTCTGTAAATCATGTGTGGCGTGTTAGATGAATTGCTTTATCGTTTCGGTCACCTGACATGGTGTAATGTTGTTCATGCATGGGTAGTTGCCTTTGATGCATTTTTTGTTGCCAAAGATGGAGCATGGGCGGCAGTCCATGTCGAGTTGCACGATGCGACTTCCTGAAGCCTGCATTCCTGCAAAGCCAGCCATGGGGTGGGTGGCTCCCCAGATTGACACTGTTGGTGTGCCTGCCAGTGCACTGAGGTGCATATTGGCAGAGTCCATAGTCACCATCACGCTGAGGTTGGTCATCAGGCGCAACTCTTTGCTGAGGTTGGTTTTGCCGACCATGGAGACCACATTGGGCTGGCTGACACTGTCGCACCACTGCTTCTCCTTAGCACCGCTGCCAAAAAGAAAGATTTTGAGTTCAGGGATGCCGGCAAGGCGACAGATGACCTCCTCCATTAGCGGCAGGGGGTATATCTTGCCTTCGTGGGCGGCAAAAGGGGCTATGCCTATCCAAGTGTCGGTACCCTTGATTCCTGTTATATCAGCAAGGTCAGAAATGTCGACAGGCTGGTCGCCGTAAATGTGGTGTGCATTGAGTGTTATGGGGAAGCCCAGTTGGGCCAGCACGTCGGCATAGCGTTGGGGTGATGGTGTGAGTTGGCGCAGTTGCTTGTTTTTGATGCGAGTAATCTGCTTGCGGTCTTTACGTCCCTTGTCTATAGTTGCCACTGGCAGGTTTGCTTTTTTGAAAAAGAAACGCACCACTTTGGTACGTAGCACATCGTGCATATCGGCCAGTGCGTCATAGCCCTCGTCAATGAGCTGGCGACTAAGACGGCGCAGTCCGTTGACCCCCTTATAGTCGTTGAGGTTGACGGGACGGAAATGCACGTTGGCGGGCAATCCTTCAAGCAACGGAGCTACGAAAGGACGACTCAGCAGTGTTATATGATCATTGGGGTAGGCATCGGCAAACGACTTCAGTACACTGATAGTCATCGCCACGTCGCCCAGAGCAGAAAAACGAGTTGCAAGAATGTTTGCCATTTCGAGATGTTAGATTGTGAGGATGTTGATAGTGCAAATTTAGTAAAATTCGTACAGACATAAAATTAATAATATCAGAAATCAGAAAGGCTCAAGAATAATTTATACTTTTGCAACTTAAAATAAGGCAAAAACTAAAATTATTTAAAATATGCGAAGCTCAAATGTCGTTAAGATTCTTTTCTGTGTGTTGTTGGTATTTATTGCACCAATGAAGGCAGAAAAACTGAGTGTCACTTTGACTACTGCCGGAACCCTTTCTACACGTCTGCAGGGGACCGACAACGGAGAGGTTACAGAGTTAAAACTCAGTGGGCCGATAAATGGTTCGGATATAAATGAAATTAACAGACTGTCAAACCTTGAGATTCTTGATTTGTCAGATGCCAAAATTTCAAGCGGAGGAGATTGTTACTATGGAGGCTCTGGCGTGTATCTATATTATACAAGTGAAACGAACGGCAATAAAAAAGTAAACGGCAAGGTGCATTATTACTGCAATGATCTTACAAGGGCTTTTTATGACAACAAAGCCATAAAAACGGTATATTTCCCCAAAGATAGAAATGTTAAGGAAATCGGAGTCGCTGCATTCTTTAACAGTAATATCGAAACAATCTATATCGGCGAAAATATCCAAAAACTTAACATAAAGCCATTTGGTAATTGCTATAATCTAAAAAACGTCATAGTCAAATCATTGTTTTATGCTACAGGGGCCGATGGGTATGTTTATGAACAGGTGGCTTCGGCTAACAACAAAAAGCCTTTAGTTCTTGTTCCGCCTGCTAATAAAGATTTGATAATAACTGACAAGGTGAGTCGAGTGTGCGACGAAGCCTGCTTCGGAAGTAACATAAGGAACATCTATGTTGATGCAGAAGATATAGACAACCTTGCATATTCCCTTATTAACAAAAACGGTATCAGCAAATACACGTTTACTTATGCATATCCTAATATGGCTGAAAAGCTCAAGGGAAACTTCTCTTTCACTCGCAAATACTGTTTGTCAATAAACACTACTTATGGTGGTGGCTTCAATAAATGTATGTTTGCCCTTGATTCTATAGTAAATCCTTACAACAAGAATATGATAAAAGTGGAGAGCACAACGTGCAACGGACGTCCCTGCAGATTGGACTCTACAAACCATTATGTGCTTGAAAACGCAGGGCTTGATGGATTTGAAGTACAAGTGATATATACTCTTGGCGGAAAACGAGATACACTGGAGCATTTCGAAAACGGAGGCTTTTATAGCAATATAGCAATAACGTCGGTGGGACAAACATACGTGACAGGGCGTGTCTCTGCTTTGGAAGACAAGTACGTAAAGCCCTCGGAGGTGGGAGTAATATTATCTGACGGAACTCGTTTGCCACAAGGCAAAAAGGCTGCTGATGTGGTTAAGGTTACGGGCTTTCCCCCTGGTGGATATTATTCGGTAAGAACCTATGCTATTTATAATGGGAAAATATATGAAGGCTATAGCTCTTCGGGAAACATGAAAGGCCTGGAGCCTGTAGTAACCTCCACCTCTTCGGGGGTGACAACAGCAGCCTTTGAAGGCTCTTGGACTAAGCTGGACGCTGTGGCCCACCGTTGGGGCTGGGAATGGAACGGCAAGGTGCAGTGGACCAACAGTACAAAGTTTGCTGCAGACGGGCTTAAACCCAACTCAACCTACAAAGCACGTTTTTGTGTGGAGTGCAACGGAAGAGTGAGCTACTCTGCATATTCATCTGTCACGACCAAATCTGTCACTATAACCACATTGCCTGCCGAATGTGTGTCAGACCACACGGCACGCATCTGTGCCACCACAAACTGCGAAGCCTCAAAAGGCGGAGGCTTTGAGTGGCGGCGCTATGATGCCCCCGACCTTGTGCCATCCACCTATTCAGATTGCCCCATTATCAACGGCAAGATGTCGGGCTCGTTGAAAAACCTTAATGTCAACACCTATTACAAATACCGCCCGTACTACAAGGACAGCGACGGAACTTACTATTTTGGTGAATGGCTGGCATTTGGAACTGCCGACGCCTACGTATACTTTGAGCCGGATGTATATACTTCAACCTACACCATAGAGGATGACATCGTATGGCTCAAGGGCTTCGTTGTTGCAGGTTCCGACAAGATTGTCAGACGGGGTTTCGAGTATTGGGCTGTCAGGGACGGCGGTGTCCAAAGCCCTTCGTTCCCAAGTGCTGTTCAAGTGCTCCTTGTTGCAGATGACGCCATGGACGTGGCCCTTACTGATATTAGTCCTAACACGACATATTGTTACCGTGCTTTCGCTACTACCGAAAAAGGCACCACCTACGGTGCAACATCTCGCTTTACTTCACCTGACGCCGTCGGTATCGGTGGCCCGACAGACGATAATGCCACACCGAGTGTTCTCACTCGTGCCTATGGCAATGTCACGCAGCTTATGGTAAAAGGTGTTGCCCCTGATGCAGTGTGTCGCCTGACCTCGCTCAGCGGACAGACTCTTTGGCACGGTTCTGCCAATGCCAGAGGGTGGACTTCTCTGCCGTCACTGTCAGCAGGTGTCTATGTCATCACAGCAGTTGACGGACAGTGCGTGGTGTCAAAGAAAATTGTGGTGAAGTAAGGATAGGGAATATCGGTTCTTGGAAGAAAACATGGACAGACAGAAAAGTTTGCCCTACAGTCTCCGTTGTATCGTTTTTCGTTAATAAAACTTGAGTTCAACTTATAAATGCAACTTTTTGGGTGCGGATAATAAGCAATAAAAA
>ENA-ORPK01001731-ORPK01001731.1-human-gut-metagenome-genome-assembly--contig:-NODE-1731-length-16554-cov-5.567186_pt1 | contig 16554 bp, 17 predicted proteins | sample MGYA00242139_ERZ509068 | MGnify/ENA primary metagenome ERZ509068 (study PRJEB26280, sample SAMEA2338687) | human gut metagenome | biome: human gut; feature: human-associated habitat; material: faeces... | reverse complement strand
TTAAATATGGTCAATTGAGGACAATCTCAACCAGCCCATTAACTGAATATCCCTACTTTAAGTGCAGACAGAAGCGTAAGGCGGCCATAATCGGGCTGTGCACGCTCGGACTGGCCGGCATAACGCTTATCGGGGTGGGGAACACGTGGCGCAGCAACATATTCGAGGGCACTTCGTTTGCGACCGGAGCCATAGGCTTCGTATGCAAATGTCTGTCCTTCGTATTTCTTACGGCACTGATCGCGATACCGTACTTTGTCTACTCCTTCTTTGCCCTGATATACTATACCATCCGAATGCACAGCCTTAAATCCAGATAGATATGCCAGTATTCACAGCCAGCCGTATTTCCAACAATGGGAACGTCCTGTATCCCGACGCCATCGCCATAGACGACTACAATGTCACCTACTACAAGGGGCGCCCCGTCGGGTACGAAACCACGATAATACCACGCCGCTGTATCAACGGCGTATACCTTGACAGCCACATATTCTTTGCCGACGTCGTCATATCGTCCGCAGGGCACGAGACAATCTCGGCGCATGGTTTCAAGAAATCCATAGCACGCGAAATAGTAAAAATCCTTACCCAATAAACTATGCCACAGACCGTATATTACGTACAGTTAGATGACGACTTCTTCGGGCCTTTTGCACTCGAAACCGTCATGGGTACGCACCTCACGCCCGACGTGCTTGTGCTATCCTCCGACACCAACGAGTGGAGGCCGGCGGGCGAGTACCCCGAACTGGCGGACTCGTTGGACCTGTCTCTCAACGAGTCCGAGACCGAGGACGCGCCCATCCACGAGCCTGCCGAGGACATCTCCGGCGCGACCCCGTCATTCGACGCCCACACGACATTCTATATCCGCCGGGGCGGTTCGCCCTACGGACCATACACATTGCAGGCGCTGTCCGGCACCGGCATCACGGAAGAGACACATGTCAGCGTGGACGGAATGTCCACATGGGTGTATGCCCGCCAAATCCCCGGGCTGCTTTCGACTATTGCCGCGATGCGCAGCCGTGCCGACGAAACACGCGAACCGGAGGAAACCACCGAAACAGCCGCCGAGACAAATATGCCGCCGCTGGCCAGGATTACACAGCTGCTCAACGAGATACACGCTGTAGGCGCCGAGGGCGAATGCCGCTATAAGCGTGTGTTTGCCAGCAAAGGCGAGGAGCGCGACTTCCTGATGGAGGAATATTCCGAGAAATTTGACCGCCTTTTGGCTCTTGTGCGCCAGACTGAGGAAATCTGCTCCGGCGGCGCATTGTCCTCCCGCGCAACATTCCTCATTACCGAAACCGCCAACAAGTCAGGCGAGGCACTCAACAGCCGCTATGCATCCATGCTTGAGGCGGACGAGGGCGTTGATGCAGGAGCCTTGCCCGTGGGTCGCACGGCATACAGCTTTGAGCCTCCGTTGGCCGGGATTACGCTCGAACGCATGGACTTCTTGGAACTTCCCGGAGGCAAAAACCTGTGTGTCACCTATACTAAAGACGGAATGCCGCAGGCCATGGCGTTTGTCAATACGGTCATAGGCAGGCTGTACGAGTACAACCCGGCACGCTCCGTCATTGCCGAAGTCATAGACACTGAGTATTTTACCGGGCTGGACGACGTGTTCAAACTGCTCAAGCGCGACCTGTACAGAATCCACTGCCGCCCCGAGGAAATCCGCAACCTGCTTGCTTCCTTGCAGAAACGCGCAGGTACAATCATGCGCAACCTCCTCACAGAAAAAGGCGCCACCTTGCGCTCATACAACAGGAGCCACGAGGGCAGCGAGCCTTATATCGTCCTTGTCGTCAAGAACTTCCCCAAAGGGCTGTCCTCGGATAACCTCGAAATGCTCGGACGACTGGCCAAGGTAGGCCCACAGACAGGCATATACCTTGTGCTGCTGGCAGACAGCGCGGCTTTGTCCGAACTGTCTGGGCGTGATGCCGAAGCTTTTGACATGCAAGAGTATATAGGTGCGGCAGCCCACTTTGACTTCAAGGCCGAGAGTGATTATATGTCCTCGCTGCTGGGTCAGGAAACTGGCGGACAGGGCGGACCGGCGTCACTTACACGCTACGACAGCCTCGACGATGACCGGCTCAGACAGGTCGTGGCCAGTGTAAACGCCAAATGCGAGCTTAGGGAAGACGTGGTTGTGTCTATCGGCGACTATATGCCCTCCGAGGATAAATGGTGGAAAGGCGACAGCGCCCGCCAAATCGAGATACCCTTCGGCGTAAGCACCGACCTCGAAGTCAAATCGCTGAAAATTACGCAGGAAAGCGGACAGAATACCGCGATTGTCATTGGCATATCTGGCTCGGGCAAAAGCGTGTTCCTGCACTCGCTGATATGCAGCGCCGCACTACGGTACTCGCCCGACGAGCTGGGAATGTACCTGATAGACTTCTCCGGCGTCGAGTTCAACTCGTATGCCGTTGGCTGCCTGCCACATGCGCGTGTCATAGCCCCCGAAGCCGAGCGCGAGTTCGGACTGAGCATCCTCAACGAACTTGTCGAAGAAGGCGCACGCCGCATGGAACTGTGCCGCAACTATAATGTCAGCAACATCGTTGACCTGAAAAATGCCGCGCCCGGCGTCAAAGTCCCACGCATACTCGTAATCATAGACGAGTTCCAAAAACTCTTTGAAATCGAGAACGACCAAATCTCACGGGAGGCCAACTCGAAGATACACACCATCATACAAGAATTCCGCAAATTCGGCATCAACCTGGTGCTGGCCACGCAGAAGCTGCCCTCCGGGTCGTTCCTTCCGCGAGACCTCATCGCCAACCGCGTGGTATTCAAGAGCTCTCCGGCAGACTTCTCATCGCTGATAAGCCTCGATGCCGGCGAGGGAATGCCGCGTCTGCGCACCGGCCAGTGCGTCTACAACTCCGAGTCCGGCGCCCCGTACGACAACAACATCGTCCAAGGCTTCTTCGTTTCCAAAAAAGACATAGACGATATACTTGCACGCCTTGGCGACTTTGCCAAAGCCCGCACATACGCGGGCGGGCAGATGAAGGTCTTCCGCTCGGCGGAACAGCCGGAATTTATCCGCCGCCGCGTGCAGCCGGGAGACGCCGGAATGCGGCGTCCCGGAAGCCGTATCCCGATATACCTTGGCGAGAGCATCTCCGTCAGCGAATATGACGTCAATGCCGGTCTTGCACCCGAAACGGCAAACAACATACTGGTTGTCGGCGGCGAGCAGGAAGTGGCCGAGTCGATATGCTACCACTCGGTGCTGTCGGCATCCACGTGCCACGAAGCTGGCGAGGCTACGCTCGTGGTGGTCAGCGGTATGCGCCCCGACAACGAGCTGGCCTCCGTGATACTGCCCACGCTGGAGGCTCTGCCCTTCGACCACTACTTCCCGACCACGGCGGACGATATCGAGAAAACCCTCGCGGCTGTCAAGGATACCATCGACAACCGCCGCCAGTCCAACGACCCCATCTCGAGCAACGTCTATATCGCCGTCTTCGACTTTCAGAACTGCCGTGCCTTTGACCGCGATACCTCCGGTCGCATCGAAAAGCCGTCGTCGCAGGCCGCGCTGCTCGAGTACGTCCTCCGCAACGGCCCGTCCGTGGGTGTCTTCACGATATTGCAGACAGACAACCTCGAGAGCCTCGGGCGCGTCGGGTCGGTACTCTCCGCGTTCAACTACCGCGTGGCCTTGCAGATGTCCGAGGGCGACTCCAACAAGGTCGTCGGCTCGTCCGCTGCCAACAAGCTCTTTGTGTTCAACCGCCCGGCCTCGCGCTTCCGCGCCTACCTGCGCGACAACAACCGCAACCTCACAATCAAGTTCAAACCATATAAGATAAGCTGAATATGCCCGGAATGATCAATGACCCCGAAGCAATCCAGAAGTTCCGCTACCAGTTGGTAGACCTTGTGGACGCGCTGCGCAAGCAGCTCAAGCGCACCGACGAGGCGATGGAAACCGTGGCCTCGTCGTGGAAAGACGCACAGTTCGCGAAGTACAGGGACGAGTTTGCCAAAGACCGCGACGCCTTCGAGCCGCTGTGCCGCGACATCGACGAGTTCGAGTCCGGGCCGCTGGCCGAGTTGCAGTCTATTCTCGAACAATACAACGACCTATAAGCCATGTCTACATCGCTATCACATACCGAAGTAACCTCGCAGTCGCTCATCCAGCTACAGGGCGAGCTGCGCTCCATGTCCGCAATCCTCGGCGAACTTTACGACGTCCTCTGGGGCAACCTCAACGCCCTCGGCGAGGAATGGACGGACGAGAAAATGGAAGAATTCAGTGACGAGTTCAAGGGTTGCCGCGAAACCATCATCGAATTGTCCGAGAAATACAAACAATGGGCTGACACCTATCTGCCGCCGCGTATCGAGGAAGTCATCCGCTACGAGAAAGCCTCGACAGGCATACGCTGACACACACGCAATATGCTCACTGAATTTCCACAACCCATCAAGGCGCAGGGCGCGTACATCGCCGACCACCGCTCGCTGGTGGAGCTAGGCAACGCCATCGAGTACACGGGCGACTCGGTGCGCAAGCTCCGCGAGGCCGTAGACGGCTTCTTCGCCGGCGTCGAGCGCTCGATGGACGATATCATCGACGCCTTCGAGAAACAGGCCGAAGAAACGCGCAAGCAGCTCGACGCGGCCGACAGCGCGTTGTCCGCCTGCCTCAACTCGCAACGCTATGACGAGGAAAAGCGCGAGTACCGCCCATCGTGCCGGTGCGAGGAGCGCGATGTCGCCCGTGCGCAGAAAAAGGTTGACGAAATCGAGCGCAAGATTGGGCGGCTTCGTGCAATCAAGGACGAGGTGGAGTACGAGCTGGGCATCTACCGCGAGCCCTTCGGCTTCACTCCCGGCGGCGGCGACGGCCTGTTGCGGCGGCTTGACGAGCAAGTCACCCGGTATGCGGGCGAGAAGATGCAGCGCATCCTGGAAGTCGTCGAGCAGTACCTGCGCGTCAACGTCCGCGACATCTCCTCGCCGCACGTCGTCTCCGACGAGCCGGAGGATGCGACCATGGCCGAATTCAGCCCGTCGGAGCAGCGCAAGGCCGACAAGTTCCGCGAAGGCATCGAGCACCTGAACGAATTGCAGCGCAATGATAATTACGGTGGCCGTGCCTTGGCGCAGCCCACCGGTGTGGTGCTGTGTCCGCGATGTCACCGCCCCTACCCGGTGGCGTGCATCTGCGCCAACGAGCGCGAGCGTCCCACTATCTTTAACTACGACCTATCACAATCAAGATGAAGTATATTCCCGACTATGCCATACAGGTGACCGAACTGATGCACCAGCTCGAGGCACAGGCCGCCCAGACTGCCGCAGACTGGAGCGACACCAAGCGCTGCGAGTATTATGCCGACTATGTAGAGCCGTATCTCAAGGACTTGGACACATACATCCACGGAGGCTCCGACATGAAAGGCCGGGGACTCAACGACCTGCTGCAATTTGTGGCGGACAAGGTTGGCGAGTTCGAATACGAGTCCGGGATGTCAGTGGATGCCAACGGCTACCTGCCGGAAAGCGCCCCGGTGCACCTGCCGGGGGCACGTGCCTACTGGGAGGAAGATTACGACCTTGACAGCCCCGGAACGTATTCGCCTACAAACTTGAAAGATATGCTTAAAAAACGCAATAATGAATAACAAAAAAACGCAATAATGAATAGCAAAGAGAACTATAGAGTAAATGACGACGGCTCGGTGACTTTCACCGGAGGTAATGATGACCATGCGGATACCATCGCAGATATCTTTCGTGTCGAGTTTGCCAATGGAGGGATTTTCGCCGGACTGCGTATGTACAACCGCGCTGTCAAATATGCCAAGAATGCCGGAATTGCTAATCCCCGGCTGCTTGTCGAGAAGCTGATGCTCGGAGAATATCCGAACTGCTTCAAGACGGTCAGGTCCGCACGCCGCATGGAGTGGTACATCATCGCAAGTGTGTTTTTCGTAATACTTACGATATCTGGTCTTATATTAGTCGGAGATAATCCTGATAAAACCGAGTGTTGGTGGTTTTTGCTCCCAAGTGCCTTCTTGACCGCATTGTTTGTGAAACTTGCATTGATGGAGCGAGCCAAGATACGGAATATGCTCACAAAGGCTGTTGAGATGCGCCAAAAAATATGGGAGAAACTATAAATAACATATTATTAACCAATACACCTATATATTAACCAATGGAACAAATTGTAAAGGTACCTTATGGAATGTTTGCCGGCGAAGACGCCGCAGCAAGGAAACGGGCCGAAATTCGTAAGAAACTTGAAAAACAACAACCTATAAAGCTTAAGGCTGGTGGCAATGCAATGGACACGTCTGGCGAGGTCACAATGAATGCGCCGACAGGCACATTAGCCGGCGAAGATGCTGCGTCAAAAAAACGTCGAGAACTGCGCGAACGCTTGCTTAAAGGCGATACCGTACCTCTTGGACAGGGCGGTGCGGCCATGAACGGTGGAGAAAATGTCATCGAGGTTGCCAAAGGCAAGCTCGCAGGTCAATGGTACGACAACAATCCCACACTATTGGCTATGGAGAAAATTGCCATGGAACGCAACTTCCCACAGTTCAAGCTCGACAAGCTTGACGATGGACGCCTGTGTTGGATAGGCGTCATCGAGCCGGGCATATACGAGTCTAAGTTTGGTGTGAAGCGCCAGTACCACCTGATGGCTGTTTATGACAACAATCATCCGCACCAGCAGATGGGCTCGTCGGTGCGCGTCTATCCGTTGATGCCTGATGTGGACGAACTCATACAGATGGCAGGATTTCGGCCCTACCACCTGCTGCAAGACTCTGTGGGGAACCTCTATCTGTGTACCAATGAGGCCGGAGACCAAAAGACAGGGACAACAACCACTACGGCAGCCTCGGTACTCGGGTGGGCTACCAAATGGCTTGTGGCTTTCGAGTTGGTGCTGACCGGCGACCTCCCACTCGAGAAGTTTAATGCCCATGGCGGTATTTAATGGTCGGTTTGCTATGAACAATTCGTGCGAAACTGTCGTCATCAGCGACAAGGCGTATAACGCCATCATACGCGAGTCCTTCGCCAAGCATCCTGTCGAAACCGGGGGCATACTCCTGGGATATATTCTCGACAACGGCATCTGGGTGGTGATGGAGATGATTCCGCCGGGCATCAACGGCATCTTCCAGACGGCATACTTCGAGTATGACCGGGACTTTGTCAACTACCTTGGGACTTCGATTGCCAACCAGTATCGTGAGCCGTTGCAACTCCTGGGTCTGTGGCACCGCCATCCCGGATCTATGGACTACTTCTCGACCACGGACGATGGCACCAACTCCGAGTTCGCCTCCCGAAACCCCTACGGCGTTATCTCGGGCCTCGTGAATATCGACCCGAAATTCCGCCTGACGATGTACCACCTGAACCATATGGAGGGGCAGCGTCCGCGGAATATAGCCTATTCGACAGTGGATGTCGAAATTGGCGATGATCTTATCCCGGAAAAGTTCTTCGAGCTGCGGTATGTGGACGATGAGCATAGCAACCTCAACCCTCTCCCTCCGCAACGGCAGTCACAGACTATCCATTCAGTGCCCAAGACGAACCGCAACAGTGACGGCGAGGAGTCCTTTCGTCCTACACCGGAGCAGCCCGCAGCCGGTAGCACGCCGAAGCAGCCCCAAAAAACGTCGATACTGAAAAACCGCCGGTTTATGTCTGTGGCCGTCATCGTGGTGGCCCTCGCCATCGGTTTCACCGGCGGATGGTTCATAGGGAAGCCGGCGCCGGACAAGAAGATGACCAAAAAAGATCTCACGACATTGATATCGTTGATAATAAAATGTGAAAAGCCATACAACACGCCCTCGTTCCGGAGCCCGGTCGATGAGAAAGAAACCAAGCAGTCACCCACAACCACGGATACGTCGGATGAGGAAGACTCTGTCGACGAAGAAGCTATTAACACCGCAGCAAAAGCCACACTTAACAAACCGAAAAAACATGGAAATTGATATCAATAAATTTATGAAGGGCAAAGGTCCGAAGCCCACTGTCTGCTATCCGCTGGACATAGAAGGAAACTGCGAGCTGTGGGGATACCACCACGACGAGACCAATTATTACAACGTTATAGCGACCTCTAAGCCCAATCCCGAGATTGGCGGCGCCGCACCTAAGCTCTTAGGTCATTTCTATGCGCAGAAGCCGGAGGCTGCGCCGTCGGGCGATGACATCTACGGCTACCGCGAGGAAGACAAAGTGTTCTTCTATACCGCCGCCGGAAAACCGTGCGAGCTTGAAGGATACAGCCTGAAAATAGACATATTCTCGCGCAACACCGGCATCCTGGAGTCGGACATCATGCTGCGCAAGGGTGCCGTAATCATAGGCTGCGGCTCGGTAGGCAGCCTTGTCGCCCTTGAGCTGGCACGCGCCGGGGTAGGGCGTTTCTTCCTGATAGACATGGACATATTCAGCTACCACAACATCTGCCGCCACCAGTGCGGCATCCTTGACGTGGGCAAATTCAAAACGTCGGCTCTGCGTGAACGCATCCTGCAAATCAATCCTACCGCCGAGATCCATGTGTCGCACATGCGCATCCAAGATGTGCCGCTGGCCGAAATCGAACCATTCTGCGACCCGGACGCCGTCATGGTCGGCTGTGCTGACAACCGCGAAGGCGACTACTACGCCGCACAGATGCTGGCCAAGCCGCACGGTATGCCCTTTATCTCGATAGGCTGCTGGGAACGCGCCTTTGCCGGCGAGATATTCTACTGCCTGCCGGAAGGTATGCCCGACTACAGTGACTTTATGGCTACGGTGACCGAGACTTCGGGACGCGTGCAGGCCAATACGCACATATATATGGGCGAGGTTGGCAGCTTCGAGCCGGGCATCTCCGCTGATATCAACTTCGTGACCACCATAGGCGTCAAGATGATTTTGGACTTGCTCAACAGGGACAACCCTGGCTACACGCAGCGCCTCATCGACTCGCTGACGCAGTACACCCTCATATGCAACACCAACAACCCGAAAATTGGCGGCGATATGGCCGAAATCTTCGCCTATCCGCTTCAGGTGACGCGCAGCATCATGCTCGACTACGCGCCCAAGCCCGAGGTCAACGAGGCTACCGCCCCTGCCGCCTCTGCGGAGAACAACGAAGAATCCACAACACCTCATACTGACAAATAGCTATGGGACAAGAATATCCGAAATATCACGTGACCGATGAAGGAAAAGTCTTCGTCGTCAATGACGACGGCTCCACGACCGAGTATGGGCGCATTGTGCCTGAAAAGAAGAAGGCAAAGCGCCCACGCAAACCAATTCCGTCCTTCGTTTTGTGGATTGTCTCAATTGTTTTTTTAGTCGTAGTGGCTTATTGTGTGGTGTTTAGATACGATATAGAATTTATGATTAAATATATGGATCATTACACTACTGATGCTATCGTTAATTCGCTTGAACCTTTATCGTGGTTCTGCATAGGACTTATGCTGCTGGTGCTAATCCTGCTGGGGTGTGTCATTAGGCTTAATAATGAAATGCGAGCCATTAAAGAACAGTAAAGCAATCTTAGGGAAATAGAGTGATATGGCTGCACTATGGGCAATCATAGTCATAGCGCTGTTAGTCATTATAATATGTCTGGCAACGCATAAGCGGAAGCTGCGTGACGATGCTTATGACAGGTCGGGGACAGACGCTGGCTGCTCCGGACCGGACAATGCGGCTATGCGGCACTTTACGCTTGCCGAATTGCGCGCAGCTCCGGACGGAATGTACCACTGGGACGAGGGCGGCTCTGTATTCGCTGTGAACAACGACGGCTCGATCACGATGGTGGGTACTTTCGACCCCTCGGAAGCAGATCCTGATACAGATTTGTATGAGAACCTTGTGTCAGACGGACTTGGCGAGATGCTGCCGGCTCACTGGACTTTCCTCATAAGCCCGGGGAACGAGGATATGTCCTGGCATTACTATGCAAGTATCCCGGAAGGAGGCTACGAAGTCGTGCTGCCGGACTTCGGCATCAGCGGCTCTAAGCCCGAATTGGTGAGGATTATCGACGAGGGGCGTATCATCCCATACGAGTCTTCGCATGGATGGCCGAGGTGCATCGAGGCATTGGTACATACCGGTGCGGGCTGGGTGGTGCTGATGCCGGCAGACCAGACGGAATACACGCTGTCGCTTGGGGCAAAGGCGTGCATCGAGCGGCATTTCGCCGGGCGTGCTCAGGTGCATATAACCTCGCCGGCAGCCATGGGCGCTTTTTGGGCGGCACTGAAGCCCGGTGCGAATGCGCACACGCGTGTGAGCTACGCTTTTGGTGAGGACGACAGCTATCAATGCTGCAACCTCTCCGCCGCCGATGGCGTCTATCGTGTGGACTCGGTGGTAGGGCAGTCAATAATCCGGCCTCTTGAGCGGCAGGCATCAGTGATACAGGTGCTTACAGGTGCCTTGGCTCTCTCCTTTGTCGATGCAGGACAGCTTGTGCAGACCGAATTCAGGGATATGCTGTACTACTTGGTGGCACTTACTGTCGTGGGTGGGACTGCATCGGCATTGGATAATCCGACATCAGTGCCAATAGCAAATGATGGGTTCGTTGTGTATGGATTGGTTAATCCGGCATCACTGCCAACAGCAGAAGGTTGGTTCGATATCTCCGTTCCATCGGGTGGCCGTTTGGTGCTATTGATAGGGCGCCGCCCGACGCCGGTACTGCAAGACGTCCTTGCCGAATGTGGACTTGCTGCCCCGGCAGACATTCGGGCAAAGATTGAATTTGAAGCCAAAGGCGACATAAAAATTGAAGTCCATGCAGCCAACGGCATGATAACAACAATAAATGTAGGACAATTAATCGGATAACAATATGGGAAAAATAGACCATAAAGACATCTATATCGCCAAAGACGGCACTATCTATCGCGTGGCCGAGGACGGCTCGATCATCAAGATCAAAGACGGCCCCGGCGGCGGCGAGCCGCAGAAGATTCAAGAACCATACAAGCCCAAGCAGCCGTGCCAAGAGCCGGCGGAGTATCATCAGGAGATGCCGCAACCTCCCCGGAAGAAGAAGCATAAATGGCTGATAATCCTACTTGCTGTCCACGTCATTGTGGCGATAATCGCGATATTGATAATGAGAGAGAACCACAGACGCAATACGTCTTATTTGCAGGAGGCTATAGACACCGCTCTCATTGAGGCCGCTGCTCCAGAAGCCCCGGCCGAAGAGGTTGCCGAACCTGCCGTTGAGACTGCGCCTGCTGTAGAGAGTGCGCCAGTTGGCAATGACGGACGACATGAGATTGGTTTTTATGGCGCCATTGGTGACAATGCTGTCCATGGCTGTCTAATTGTTTATGACACGGATGTGTTGTGTGAGGCCGATGGCGGCTGGTATTGTTACGATTCGGGAGGTTCTGGAGACAGAATGACAGTTTTTGATAATTCCGGAGGCGGTAACCTAAGGTCTTTTTCTGAGTACTATGGCAGTACATATACTGGCAGATGGACTCTTTATTGGGATGAAACGAGCGCGAACTTTGCCAATGGCACATTTACAAGAGCCTCAGATGGAAAGGAATTCCCCATTCGTCTCTATAAGTCAAATTATTAGTCATGGGATTAGATCCTAATAAATACCATATATCCGACGACGGCAAGATTTACCGCCTTGACGACACTGGCGAAATTACGATGCTCGGCGATGTCAACGACCTGCCCGGTGAAAATGCCGCCGCACAAGTGTCGCCGTCCGTTCGCATTACCATAAAAGAGCCTGGCGTTGTTCGTGGAGATCTCTGTTCGCTTGAGTCCTGGATAATGAAAGGTAAGGGGCGCGGTATGAACAAGGAGGAGCGTCTCTTTGTCGCCACCAATTCCCAAAACGCCGCAGTGTTGGACAAGCTCCTTGATTTTGCCGGCGCGCAAATTGTAATCAAGATTATCCAGCGTTTCGAGAAGGGTGAATCTAACCTCGAGCCGCTTTTGCAAAGGTTTGTGTCGCAAGGCTCTATCGTTGTGCAGGAACGTCTGGCCAACTGCCGCCGTCCGTTCACAATCGAGGCCATAGCCTCCGGCCTATGGTCGCACTCTGACGCACGTCTACGCCATGCCTACCGCAACAACCCCTGCTGCATCTACCGGCAGGAACAACAGTCGGCGCCGAAAAGGCCAAAGAAGAAAAAAGGATGTTTAGGCTCTGTGGCAATGTTAATCCTTTGGCTGGTTTGGCTTGGAATTATGATATACAACCACATTGATTAGAATTAAAGCCAAGGCAGATATAAAGCATGATACAGAATGAAGATAGAGTCGTTAGAGGATTGGACAATAAGGGAAATCGAAGATGATATTGATGAAGGCGGTAAATTTGTAGTCTTCACTTATGCCATATCGCTTGTGCTAATTACATTTAAGCGCCCAAGCTGTATATACTATATCCCATCCACGTGCCGTCCAATTTCAGATGGATGGAAATACGCTTTGTTGAGTTTTTTCCTGGGATGGTGGGGTATCCCGTGGGGACCGATATACACAATCCAGTCGTTGTGGTATGGCTTCTGTGGAAAAGACGTCACCGATGATGTCATGGACGAAATAAAGCGGCGTGCTGCTGCACCTTATGAGTCTGGAAATCCCTGATGCGCCAATAGGACAGGTAATTGGGCTTCGCGTTGATGGCCGATTTGGCTATGTGGGGAGATTTAGCTAAGTTTGCATAGAGATTTAGCGAACACGCCACAGGCACAAACCATATTCACTGTATGAACAACAAGGTAAAGCCATCTGCAAAAAATACTTCAGCAGCATCCGACAAGACAGCAGCATCCGACAAGACAGCGACATCCGATACAAAGGCCAAGACAGCCGGACAGGGCAAGGCCAAGCGTGCGGCTAAGCCGCTGGCAATTATACGCAACGATGCGTGGCTGGAGCCTTACGCTGCAGCTATCGAAGGGCGACATCAGGACGCTATACGAGCCGAAAAACGGCTGACTTCGGGTAGCGCCAAGACTTTGGAAGACTTTGCCAACGCCCACGAATATTTCGGACTGCATCGCTTGAACGACGGACGCTGGTGCTTTCGTGAATGGGCACCCAATGCAACGGCTATCACCCTCGAGGGCGATTTCAGCGACTGGCAACGGCTGCCGCAGTATGCGCTGACGCACATGGAGAACGGCGTCTGGGAAGGCGTATTCGAAGCCGGAGCGATGAAGCACGGCGACCTTTACAAGATGTTTGTCCAATGGAATGGCGGCGAGGGCGAACGCATTCCGGCATATGCCACGCGTGTACGGCAGGATGCAGACACCAAACTTTTTGCTGCACAGGTCTGGAGTCCTGAGCAGGCCTATATATGGCATGATGCGGGCTTTGTTCCCGATGTGCGGCCGTTGCTGATATACGAATGTCATATAGGCATGGCACAGGATCGCGAGGGAGTGGGCACGTATGCCGAGTTCCGCGACAATGTGCTACCGCGCATAATCGAGGACGGGTATAACGCCATACAGATTATGGCGATACAGGAGCATCCGTATTACGGCTCTTTTGGCTACCATGTCAGCAGTTTTTTTGCGGCATCAAGTCGTTTCGGTACGCCCGAGGACCTCAAGAGCCTTATTGATGCGGCTCATGGCAAGGGCGTGGCGGTAATCATGGATATCGTGCATAGTCATGCGGTGAAAAACGAGGCCGAAGGTCTGGGTCGTCTTGACGGGTCGTACGACTTATATTTTTACGGTGACGGGCGCCGTGAACACCCTGCTTGGGACTCGCTGTGCTTCGATTACGGCAAGGATGAGGTGATGCACTTCCTGCTGAGTAACTGCAAGTACTGGCTCGAAGAATACCATTTCGATGGTTTTCGCTTTGACGGCGTGACCTCTATGCTGTACTATAACCATGGTCTCGGACAGGCTTTCGGAGGCTATGGCGACTATTACGATGGCGGCGAAGATACCAATGCTATTACCTATCTGACCTTGGCCAACAAGTTGACACATAGTATCAACCCCAATGCAATCACTATTGCCGAGGAAATGAGCGGAATGCCCGGGCTGGCATTGCCTTTCGGTGACGGCGGCATGGGCTTCGATTATCGCATGGCCATGGGTATACCCGACTACTGGATTAAGACGCTCAAAGAGCGTAAGGACGAGGATTGGAAGCCTACGAGCATATTCTGGGAGTTGACCAACCGTCGTGCTGACGAAAAAACAATATCCTATGTTGAAAGCCACGACCAGGCGCTTGTGGGAGATAAGACTGTGATATTCCGGCTGATAGATGATCATATGTATTGGCATATGATGATGGGCGACGATGATGCGACCGTGGCACGCGGCATGGCATTGCACAAGATGATACGCCTTGTGACACTGGCCACCATCAACGGCGGTTACCTCAATTTTATGGGTAATGAATTCGGCCATCCCGAGTGGATAGACTTTCCGCGAGAGGGTAATGGATGGAGCTATAAATATGCGCGTCGCCAATGGAGTCTCGTGGATAATCCCGAACTGAAATACCACCTGCTCAACAATTGGGACAATTCTATCATACATCTCGTCGGCGGCACCTACAACTTCCAGTCCCTGCCTGTGCGCAAGCTTTGGGAAAAAGACGATGATCAGGTATTGGCCTTCATGCGTGGCGAACTGGTGTTTGTGTTCAATTTCAATCCTACGCAATCTTTTGACGGCTATGGTATTCTGGCGCCCGGCGGCAAGTATCACACCATTCTCAGTTCCGATGAAGTCCGTTTCGGCGGCTACGACAACGTTACGGCCGGCATCGACCATCTTACTTTGCATGACGAATTGTATGCGCCCGCCGGCGTCGAATGGCTCAAGTTATATCTTCCGGCACGTACGTGTATAGTCCTACGCAGGGGCAGATAAAACCATACGCACGCGTGCCGGCCGTGGCTTATGGCAGCGTTCGTTCTCGCAAAAATTGCGTAATTTTGCATGTAAAAGCAACCGACACAATGAAACAATACTTAGAACTGCTTGATAGGATTATGCGCGAAGGCGTGGATCGTGGCGACCGCACGGGCACGGGTACGCGCTCGGTGTTCGGACACCAGATGCGCTTCGACCTTGCGGACGGATTTCCTCTGCTCACCACCAAGAAGTTACATCTCAAGTCGATAATATACGAATTGCTGTGGTTTTTGCGCGGCGACACCAATGTGCATTACCTTCAGGAACATGGAGTTCGTATTTGGAATGAATGGGCTGACGCCGATGGTAATCTCGGCCATGTCTACGGTTATCAGTGGCGTTCGTGGCCGGACGGAAAGGGCGGTGCCATCGATCAAATAGCCAATGCGGTGGACACCATACGTCGTAATCCCGAGAGCCGACGCATCATCGTCAGTGCCTGGAACGTGGCGGATATAGACAGCATGGCGCTTCCGCCATGCCACGCACTGTTCCAGTTTTATGTTGCCAATGGCCGTTTGAGTCTCCAGCTGTATCAGCGCAGTGCCGACACCTTCTTGGGCGTGCCTTTCAATATAGCCTCATATGCGTTGCTGCTTATGATGATGGCTCAGGTTACGGGGCTGCAAGTTGGCGAATTTGTGCATACGCTTGGCGATGCACACGTTTATCATAATCATTTCGAGCAAGTCAGACTGCAGCTGACACGCAGCCCGCGACAGCTGCCGCGAATGGTCCTCAATCCCGATGTCAAAGACATTTTTTCCTTTGATTATGATGACTTTCGGCTTGAGGATTATGACCCGTATCCTCATATTCCGGGAGTAGTATCTGTCTGAAAAACATATTAGGTATGATGATATCCATTATAGCTGCCGTTGCCTTGGACGGCGCCATAGGGCGCCAAGGCGGGCTTGTGTGCCATATACGGGAAGACATGCGTCATTTTCGCCGTTTGACCATGGGTCATCCGGTGGTTATGGGGCGAAAGACATTTGAATCGTTGCCCGGCGGAGCCTTGCCCGGTCGTCGTAATGTTGTGGTGACTCGCAATTCGGCTTACCATGCGGAAGGTATAGAGACTTTCCCCTCCTTGGAGCAGGCCATACAGCGTCTGCGTGCCGATAGTGTCGGAGACGCTGATGCCGAGATTTTTATCATCGGTGGCGGCGAAATCTATCGGCAGGCGTTACCCTTTGCCACACGGCTGTATTTGACGCAGATAGATGCGTCGTTTGCGGACGCTGACACGCATTTTTCCGAAGTAAATCCGGCGCAGTGGCATCTCGATGATGCTTCGGAATGGAGTGAGGATGCCCAAAGCGGCATACGCTACCGTATGGTTTGCTTATCTCGGAATTAAGCAGTACTTTTGCATACTTTTTCAGCGCCCCGATAGTTCAACGGATAGAATAGAAGTTTCCTAAACTTTAGATGGGAGTTCGATTCTCCCTCGGGGTACAAGCGCGGTGTCTACATTGAGCCGTGCATAAGGGGCTGTGTCAAAATAGGCGCAGCCCCATTTTTAAACCTGTTGTAAAACATA